>Ga0228703_1000046_pt1 | contig 135420 bp, 128 predicted proteins | sample McNCre217_Aug_MG_3_FD_178020 | JGI IMG/M metagenome (GOLD analysis project Ga0228703, IMG submission 178020) | Freshwater microbial communities from McNutts Creek, Athens, Georgia, United States - 29-17_Aug_MG | ecosystem: Environmental > Aquatic > Freshwater > Creek | place: USA: Georgia... | reverse complement strand
AGTCAAGGTCACTGTCAATCCCACCATCTCCGACGGCATCGCGGTCGCAACGCCCGGCAAATCAAACTTCCCCATCATCAAGCACTACGTGGATGAGGTTGTCACGGTCAGCGACGACTCCACCGCAAAAGCACTCGTGCTCTTGCTCGAACGCGCCAAGCTCGTCGCTGAGCCAGCCGGTGCGGTGAGTGTGGCTGCCATCCTCGAGGGCAAGGTCAAGCACTCGGGTAAGACGGTTGCTTTGGTCTCCGGCGGAAACATCGACCCGATGCTTATGCAGCGCATCGTCGCGCACGGCCTTGCTGCCTCAGAGCGCTACCTCAAGTTGCGCATCATGCTGCCCGACCGACCGGGTCAGCTCGCTGAGACCTCACGCCTGGTGGCCGAGGCAAACGCCAACGTTGTCGAGGTCGTGCACACGCGCCACGGCAAGTTCCAGATCAATGAAGCCGAGCTCGAACTGCACATTGAGACCCGTGGACCTGAGCACCGCAAGGCTGTGATGAAGAAGCTGCGCGACGCGGGTTACCAGGTGCGCGCCATTGACGACATCTAACCAGCGAAGGTTTCGACGTTGAGGATTTTCACCTTGATGTCTTTGCCGTTGGGCGCGGTGTAGGTGGTCTCGTCACCGACCGAGAGACCGAGCACCGCCTGTCCGATCAGGCTGGCTTCGCTGTAGACCGAGTAGTCGGTGCCCTGAGCGATTTCGCGGCTACCGATGAGGAACTTCTCTTCGTCGCCGGCAATCGTCGCTGTGACCAGGGTTCCGGCAATAACAGTGCCGTCGCTCTCGGGGGCTTCGCCCACCTTGGCATCCTTGAGCAGGGCGGTGAGAGTGCGAATGCGCATCTCGATCTTGCCCTGTTCGTCCTTCGCGGCGTGGTAGCCGCCGTTCTCTTTGAGGTCGCCCTCTTCACGGGCTTTCTCGATGCGCATGGCAATTTCTTCGCGCGCGGTCGTCGAAAGCTCGTGTAGCTCCGCGGTCAGGCGGTCGAATGCCTCTTTGGTGAGGAAGGTCTCAGATGCGTCAGACATAGCTTCTAGCCTAAAGAAGCCAGCACGATGCCACCAAACCGGTGACGGCCGGTTTCACCGTGGTGACATCGGTACTGAAAGTGCGGATGAACTCGGTTGACGCTGGGTACTCGACCACACGCCAGCCAACGATGCTGAATTGAAAGTCCATGGCCTTGATTGCACAGGCTGCTCGACGTCCGGGTTGGGCCGTGAGTTGGAATCGCACCCGAACCGTGGATTTGTCCACCACCGAGTGGGTGAGGTCTTTGGCGTCCACGGCGTCACCGAAGCCGAACGGATTGGCCCAGAGGAGCCAGACCATGAGCAGTGCGGCAAGGCCAGAGAACGGAAGCGTCCACGCGAGAATGCGGCCCCGACGCGACAACGGCGCACGACCATAACGCGCATCAAGTCTGCTGCGGTCAGTCATGGGTTGCTCCTGCGATTAGGCTTAATTCAAGGCTATGCCAATTCGAAGCCACGAAAGACGGGCACCATGTTCACAATCGCGTCTGCAGTTCTCGCTGTGACGGAAGACGACGCAGTCGATGTCGGCCCGATCGGTTTCATCGCCATTGCCTTCGTTGCGCTCTGCGTTATCTTGCTCATTCTCGACATGACGCGACGGATTCGTCGGGCGCGCATCCGCGATGAGGTGGCCGCCAAGCTCGACGCCGAGCAGGCGCAGGAGTCTGAACCTACGCAGTAAGCGGAGCGAGGGCAATCAGCAAGATTGCCGTCCAGTGGCACATGTAGGCCGCTGCCGTGAGCGCGTGGAAAATCTCGTGGAAGCCAAAGACTCCGTGGTCGGGCTTCTTGATCGCGTAGAACACAGCGCCCACGGTGTAGCAGAGTCCACCCACGATGACGAGGATCATCATTGCCAAGTTGGCGTTGAGTAGATCGACGATGTACATGATGGCTGCCCACCCGAGCACCAGGTAGAGCAGCACGTAGAGCCAGCGCGGGGCGCTGAGCCAAAACACTCGAAAGCCAATGCCAAGCAGTGCCCCGGCCCACACCAGCACGAGCAGAAGAGCGCCCTTCGACCAGGGCAGCGCGAGCAGGGCGATGGGCGTGTAGGTGCCGGCAATCAGCAAGAAGATATTGGCGTGATCGATGCGACGCAGAATCGCCTTATTTCGGGGGCTCCATTGAAACCGGTGGTACACCGCCGAGTTGCCGAACAACAGCAGCGAGCACAACATGAACACCGCCGAGGCCCACTTGCCCAGGGTGGTTGGCGCCAGGCAAATCAGCACAATTCCGGATGCGACAACGAGCGGGGTCAACCCGGTGTGAATCCAGCCACGCCACAGTGGTTTGGGTTCGATGGGGTGAGCGGGTTCGTATCCATCAATGAGCGGCAGGGCCATGTAACTAACACTAGGCGCTCGCGGGTGAGGCGGTAGCGTAGAGGCATGAGTGAGCACCAGCGCACGGGCATTCTGTATGGCCTGTACCAGCGCCGATTGCGACGCGGGCTCACGGCGGAGAACCTTCCGCACCACATCGGCGTCATCGTCGACGGTAATCGACGATGGGCGCGCGAGAACGACCTTGATAGTCCGTCACACGGTCACCGTGCGGGCGCGGCTAAGGTACCGGAATTTCTGCTCTGGTGTGACGAACTCGGCATCCACATGGTGACGCTGTATCTGCTCTCGACCGACAATCTCACCGGTCGCGCCACGGACGAGCTCGGCGAGCTTTTCGAGATCATCGCGTCACTGGCTGAGACCATCGGTTCGCAGCGCAACTGGAAGGTCAAGCACGTTGGCGCGGATGAGGTGCTTCCCGGCGCACTCCTGGCTCGCCTGATTGCGGTGGAAGAGGCGACCGAAAAGAACACGGGGCTTCACGTCAATCTGGCGATCGGGTATGGCGGTCGGGCCGAAATTGCCGATGCGGTGCGAAGTATCATCGCGGAGCACGAAGCCGCCGGCGGCACCATCGACAACCTTGCCGAGAAGCTCACCCCCAAGCTCATTGGTGATCACCTCTATACCGGCGGGTTGCCTGATCCGGATTTGGTGATTCGCACCTCGGGTGAACAGAGGCTCTCAGACTTCATGTTGTGGCAGAGCGCACACAGCGAGTTCTACTTCGTGGATGCGCTCTACCCCGACCTGCGCGAGGTCGACTTTTTGCGCGCCATGCGTGACTTCACGCGCCGCGAGCGCCGCTACGGCGCGTAGTTTTTCGTCGCTCAGTGGCGGCAACCGTTCACCTAGGTAAACGATTTTCATGCGGGCGTGTCGCGCGAGGGTGGTGCACTTCGCCGGGTTTAGTTTTGCCTCATGAGCACCCCGAGCACTGGCGCCAGGGGAAAGACTTCCGCCTCGCGCCACCCCGAGTCCAAGTCCCGCCAAACCGAGCGTACCTACGTGTTAGATACCTCGGTTTTGTTGTCTGACCCGATGGCGGTGTTCAGGTTTGCCGAGCATTCGGTCGTGATTCCCGTGATCGTGGTGAGCGAGCTCGAGAAGAAGCGTCACGATCCCGAGATCGGCTACTTTGCCCGTCAGGCTCTGCGCATGCTCGACGACCTGCGCATGAAGCACGAGCGTCTCGACTTTCCTATCCCGATCGGTGATGGCGGTTCTTTGCGTGTGGAACTCAACCACAGCAACCAAGCGGTACTCCCATCGGGTCTGCAGCTCGGTGATAACGATTCGCGCATTCTCGCCGTAGCGATGAACTTGGCTGGCGATGGTCTCGATGTCGTCGTCGTCTCGAAGGACCTCCCGATGCGCGTCAAGGCGGCATCCATTGGTCTCAGTGCCGAAGAGTACCGAGCCGAGCTCGCACCTGAGTCGGGCTGGACCGGTCTCGCCGAAATCACCCTCGGCTCCGATGACATGGCCGACCTTTACGAGAAGGAAAGCCTGCGCACGGCACTCGTGCGTGAGGAGCCAATCAATACCGGGCTCGTCATCCACTCCGACCGGGGTTCGGCTCTTGGCCGTGTCGTCGGAAAGGGAGAGGTACGACTCGTTCGCGGTGACCGCGACCTGTTCGGCTTGCACGGTCGTTCTGCCGAGCAGCGTCTTGCCATCGACATGTTGCTCGACCCCAGCATGGGAATCATCTCCCTCGGCGGCCGTGCCGGTACCGGTAAGTCGGCGCTTGCTCTGTGCGCCGGACTCGAGGCCGTTCTCGAGCGTCAGCAACACAAGAAGATCATCGTTTTCCGCCCCATCTACGCGGTCGGCGGCCAGGAACTTGGTTACTTGCCCGGCGACGCTGGCGAAAAGATGAACCCGTGGGGTCAGGCAATTTTCGACACTCTCGGCGCTCTCGTCAGTGAGAACGTGATGAACGAGGTTGTCGAGCGCGGTTTGCTCGAAGTTCTCCCGCTCACGCACATCCGTGGTCGTTCACTGCACGACTCGTTTGTCATCGTGGATGAGGCTCAGTCGCTCGAACGCAATGTTCTGCTCACGGTGCTGAGCCGCATCGGTCAGAACTCGCGCGTTGTGCTCACACACGACGTCGCCCAGCGTGACAACTTGCGCGTGGGCCGTCACGATGGTGTGGCCAGCGTGATCGAGACACTCAAGGGACAGCCGTTGTTCGGGCACATCACGCTGACGCGTTCCGAGCGCTCGGCGATCGCTGCGCTGGTCACCGACCTACTGGAGAGCAACGAGCTCGCGTAAGTCACTGGGCGTTCAAGGATTTTAGAGGGGGCTTCTTTTTCGTGATATCGAAGATTCACGATATTGCGAAAGAGATAGGTCTGCTAAAAAACGTGTGGACAGTCTGGGCTGGACCTCGATTTAGCTCACTAACCTTGGCGCATGAGTCTGAGCGGATGGGTGCTTCTCGCCTATGTGGCCGTCGTCACCGTTCCACTTACCGTCATTGATTTTCGTGAGCACCGCCTTCCCAATCGACTGGTCGTTCCCGGGATAGCGCTCGCGCTCACGCTGGTTTTCACTCAGGTCGTGGCGACCAAAGCCGCCCCACTGCCTTCCGACGGGAGCGAATGGACGCCGCTCATCTGCGGCATCAGCGCATTCGTTGTGTTTCTCGTTCTCGCTTTGCTCGGCGGGATGGGAATGGGCGACGTCAAACTATCTGCGGTGCTTGGCACGGCTGCCGGATTCCTCGGCTGGGAGGTCGCCGTGGCGGCCCTGATGAGCGCATTCCTACTCGGAGGCCTCGGCGCATTGACCCAGAGAATCATCCACCGAATACGACGAAAGCCGCACACATCCCACATTCCGTTCGGGCCGTTCATGCTCGCCGGGTTCTGGGTGTGCGCGGCTTTCGCGCTGTTCAGTGCTTAGCTCGGGTGCGTCATCGACAAGAGGTTGAGCGCCTTGTCGAGCTGCTCCATGGTGAGCTTCTTGCCATCTACGTAGCCGAGCTCGATGGTGGCTTCGCGCACGGTGATGCCCTTGGCAACCGAGTGCTTGGCAATCTTGGCAGCGGCTTCGTAGCCGATGTACTTGTTGAGCGGCGTCACAATCGACGGGCTCATACCTGCGAGGGCTTCGGCACGCTTGGTGTTAGCGACGAGGCCATCGATGGTCTTCTCGGCGAGCACGCGGCTCGATGCGGCGAGCAGGCGAATTGACTCGAGCAGCGAGTTGGCCATCACCGGGATCTGCACGTTCAGTTCGAACGAACCGGATGCGCCCGCCCAGGCAATTGCGGCATCATTACCGATAACGCGCGAGCAGACCATGAGCACGGCCTCGGGAATGACGGGGTTGACCTTGCCGGGCATGATTGAGGAGCCAGGCTGAAGATCGGGGATGTGAATCTCGGCGAGACCCGTGTTGGGGCCAGAGCCCATCCAGCGGATGTCGTTGTTGATCTTGGTGTACGCCACCGCGATTCCGCGCAGAACACCCGAGGCTTCGACGAGGCCGTCGCGGTTCGCCTGAGCCTCGAAGTGGTCGCGTGCTTCGGTGATGGGAAGCTTGGTCTCCTTGGCGAGCAGCTTGATGACGAGCTGCGGGAAGCCCTTGGGGGTGTTGATGCCCGTTCCGGTTGCGGTGCCGCCGAGGGGAACTTCAGCAACGCGGGGGAGTGACGCCTTGATGCGTTCGATGCCGAGGCGCACCTGAGCGGCGTATCCACCGAATTCCTGGCCGAGGGTTACCGGAGTGGCGTCCATGAGGTGGGTGCGACCCGGCTTGACGGCCGTGGCCCACTTCTTCGCCTTGCGCTCGAGCGACTTGGCGAGCTTGTCCATCGACGGGATGAGGTCGTGGATGATGGCGCTCGTCACTGCGACGTGAACCGAGGTGGGGAACACGTCGTTGGACGACTGGGAGCAGTTGACGTGGTCGTTCGGGTGAACGGGCTTCTTGAGCTTTGCCGACGCGAGGCTCGCGAGAACCTCGTTCATGTTCATGTTCGAGCTGGTGCCTGAGCCGGTCTGGTACATGTCGATAGGGAACTGGTCGTCGTACTTCCCGGTGGCAACCTCGTCCGCCGCCCATGCGATGGCGGTGGCGATGCCCTTGGGTAGAACGCCGAGCTGGGCGTTGGCCAACGCGGCCGACTTCTTGATGCGCGCGAGAGCGGCAATGTGTGCCGATTCGAGCGTCGTGCCCGAAATCGGGAAGTTCTCGACAGCACGCTGCGTCTGCGCTGCGTACAGGGCTTTCGCCGGGACGAGTACCTCGCCCATGGTGTCGTGTTCAATACGGAAACCGGCAGGTGCTTGTGCCACGGTTCTATTCCCCTTTGAGGTGTTGTGGGTGTTGAGTGATCGCGAGCGCTAGTCGATAGCGCCGACAACGACGTCAGGCGCAACCTGACCCTCGTTCAGTCGGTAGTTGGCACCGACCACTGCCAGCGTACCGTTTGCGACCGCGTCGGTGATGACTTCGCTCTGTTGCAAAAGCTCGGCAATCGTGTCTTTGAGGTGCTCGGCACCAACCTCGTTGACATCGACATCCGCGGTAAAAATCTTGCGCTCTTTCGCGACGCGTTGAATGGCGGGGCGGATAGGCGCAACCATTTTGCGCACGCTCGCGGGCAGTCGTGGCGAGTCGGGGCTGAGTGTGGCAATGGCGCCCTGAACGGCTCCACAGTTGTCGTGACCCAGAACGATGATGAGGGCAACCCCGAGCACCGCTACTGCATACTCGAGTGATCCGATGACCGAGTCAGAGATGATTTGCCCCGCGTTGCGAACGACAAACAGGTCTCCGAGACCCTTGTCGAAGATGATTTCAGCGGAGAGACGCGAGTCGGAGCATCCGAACAGTGCGACATCGGGTGCCTGCGCTTTCGCGAGCGCGTTGCGGCGGTCGATATCTTGACGAGGATGCGCGGGTGCGCCAGCGATGAATCGCTCGTTACCGGCAACCATGCGTTCCCAGGCTTCAGCGGGGGTGATGCGGGGTTCCATCGGTTACTCCGGGAGTCCAGCGGCCACTGCGGTAGCCAGGGTGTCGAAATCTTTCTCGCTTGCAGTGCCATTCAACACGAACGTGGAGCCGGCTGCCACCGTGACCATGGCGTACGCGAGATTTCCGCTACCTTCCACTGAACGGTTGTCATAGACGTCCCACGTGAGACCCCCGACTTCGCGGGTTCCCGTCTTCTTCGCCGCCTTGAGAATCGTTGCCACCCAAGCCGGTTTCGCGTTGAGACCCTGGCGATACGAGGCGAACGAACTCGTCGGCGTGATGAAGCCCACGTGCCAGGCGACAATCGTGTCGGCACCGGGACCTTCGAGTCGAGCCTGGTTCGCTCGCCAGGTCTTGGGAAGCATGGGAATGTCGAGACCGTTGCCTGTCGCAGCTTGAGCCTCGGCACCGATCTTTACGTAGTCGACCTGCCAGTCGGGAGTCTGATCGGAGTGAGGAACCATGAGATAGATCACGAATGCTGCGAGTACTGTGACGCCCAGCGAAAGAATGAGGTTGTTGATCGTTTTGCGCGCGCGATACTTGCGCGATTGCTCAGTGAGGCGAGCGGCCTTCTCTTCGGGAGTCTCCGGGCGACCGAGTTCGGCGACGATTGGCGGCTCTTTAGGCTTGCGGGCCATTTAGCTCTCAGCCTGTTCGGCCGTGGTGCGCGCTGCGTCGAGTCGAGCCTTCGCTCCGACCAGCCACTCCTCGCAACGATTGGCGAGCGCTTCACCGCGCTCCCAGAGGGCAAGCGTCTGCTCGAGGGTGGCGGTGCCCTTTTCGAGTTCGGCTACGACGGTGACGAGCTCATTACGTGCATCTTCATACGACAGGTCGCTGATGTCTGTTTTTGCCACGATTCAATCCTAATTCTTGGGTCCGGAGCTGGTGGCGCCGATACGGCCGTCGGCGAGGGTCACGGTCAGCTGGGTGCCTTCGGGTGCATCATTCACGCCACGGGCGACGGAACCGTCGGCCAATACAGCTATCGCATAACCGCGGTCGAGCGTGGATTGCGGCGACAGCGCTCGCAGGTGAGTTCGAAGTGACGCAATGTCTGTGCCGGCATCGAGAAGTCGGCGATCGATGAGTTCGGTGCCACGCTGGATTAAGCGCACGAGATCTTCAGCGCGATTGTCAACAATCCAAGCATTGGTTGCCAGCGCGGGGCGACTGCGCATCTGTGCCAACTTTTCCCACTCACTCGTGACGAAGGTCGTGGCGCGCAAGCGGATGCGCCCCTGGGCTTCGCGAACACGAGCGAGCTCTTCGCCCACATCGGGAACCACCCGTTTGGCTGCGTCGGTCGGGGTGCTTGCCCGCAGGTCGGCGACGTAGTCAAGCAGAGGATTGTCGGCCTCGTGTCCGATGGCTGACACGAGCGGCGTGGCGCATGCCGCTGCCGCGCGAACAAGTGCTTCATCGTTGAACAGGTGCAGGTCGAGGAACGATCCGCCACCGCGGGCAACGATGATCACATCCACATCGGGATTCGCGTCAAGCCGTCGAATAGCGTCGATGATCTCGGGCGCTGCGACGTCGCCCTGAACGCGCGTGTGAATGACCTCGAACTCCACCTGCGGCCAGCGAAGCGTGGCGTTCTTGATGACGTCTTTCTCAGCATCCGAATCCTTGCCCGTGATGAGTCCGATGCGATGAGGCAGAAACGGCAGCGCGACCTTGCGGCTTTCGTCGAAGAGACCCTCGGCGCGCAACTTAGCCTTCAAGGCTTCGAGCTGCTCGAGCAGACCGCCAAGTCCGGCACGTTTGATTGCGGAGATGACGAAACGCACACGACCCGAATTCGGCCAGAAGTCGACCTTGCCCTGCATGATGACCCGCTCGCCGACGGCGAATTGTTCGTCGAGGTTGGCCGCGACGTTGCGCCATACCACCGAGTCGATGCGCGCATCCGCCTCGGCGTCTTTCAAAGCGCCGTAGATGATGCCGCCTTTTTCGTCCCACTGAACAATTTGGGCCTCAACCCACACCACGCCCAGTTTGTCGATCCAACTCTTGAGCCCACCAGTGAGAGTGGCAAGCGACATTGGAGTTTCGGGGGAACTCTTCGCGTCTGCCATGCCTCAAGGGTAGCGAAGAGCGACGACACCGGGCGCGTTTAGACTTGAGTCTGTGAACGGTTCAAAGAAGGTCTTGCTAGCAGCCCCGCGTGGTTACTGCGCTGGTGTGGATCGCGCCGTCATCGCGGTTGAAAAAGCAATTGAGCAGTTTGGCTCGCCCGTCTATGTGCGCAAAGAAATCGTGCACAACAAGCACGTTGTTGCGACACTCGAAAAGCGCGGCGCCATTTTCATCAACGAGGTGGAAGAGGCGCCCGAGGGTTCGCACCTCGTCTTCAGTGCGCACGGCGTTTCGCCGGCTGTGGTTTCCAGCGCCGAGAAGCGCAACATGCTCACCATCGACGCAACCTGCCCGCTCGTGACCAAAGTTCACCGCGAGGCAGTGCGATTCTCGCGCGACGAGTACCACATCCTCTTCATTGGTCACGATGGCCACGAAGAAGTTGAGGGCACGATGGGTGAGGCTCCGGCGAGCATGACCCTCGTCAATGGCCCTGGGGTGGTTACCGACATCACCGTGCCCGACGACAAAAAGCTGGTGTGGCTTTCGCAGACCACGCTCAGCGTTGACGAGACCATGGAAACCGTGCGGCGTCTGCGCGAGAAGTTCCCACAACTGCAGGATCCGCCGAGCGATGACATTTGCTACGCAACGCAGAACCGCCAGGTTGCCATCAAGAAGGTCGCTGCAAACTCGGATCTCGTGATTGTGGTCGGTTCAGCGAACTCGTCCAACTCGGTTCGTCTGGTTGAGGTGGCCCTCGAGTATGGCGCCAAGGCCGCCTACCGCGTTGACTTCGAACATGAGGTGCAGGACTCCTGGTTCGACGGCGTTTCTACCGTCGGTGTGACGAGCGGTGCTTCCGTGCCCGAAGAGCTTGTTCAGGAGTTGCTCGCGCAACTCGCCGCACGCGGATATGCCACAGTCGAAGAGGTCAAGACCGCCGAAGAAGACCTGATCTTCTCGCTGCCCAAAGAACTGCGACCCAGCCGCAAGTAATCAGGCGCCAGCGAAGGCCAGCAATGCCGCGCGCACATCCGGGTCGCTGAACAGCAGCACCGCGAGCGTCGCAAACACGAGCACGCTCGAAATGCCGGCGCCCACCATCGGCACCCAAAATGAGAACTTACGCGCATTCATGCGCTGGATAGACCACCACAGCATGAGGCCGTAGTTCGCGCCTTGCAGCGTGAGCAGCACGGCACCAATGGTGGCGGTGAGCTCAGTCGGCGTATACGTGACCACCGGGAACTTCGAGTCGTTCGCGTGCATCTGCGTGAGAACGGTGTTCGCGAGTGTTCCTGGATCGAGGTAGTCGTGCAGGTTGCCGAAGAGATTGAAGGCTCCGAAGACGAGCAGCATGATGGTCAGAGCAAAGTTGAACATGCCCGGGCCGGGTTGCCGAGGAACACCCAGCGGCGTGGGTGTTTTCGGGGGCTGCTGGTCTGACAAGCCTTATTTGCCCGAGTGACCAGCCGAGCCGAGCTGCTGGGTTGCCTGAAGGACGCGGGCAGCCATGGCGGTCTCGGCGATCTTGCCCCACGAGCGCGGGTCGTAGATCTTCTTGTTGCCAACTTCGCCGTCCACCTTGAGAACCGCGTCGTAGTTGCGGAACATGGTGTCGGCAACCGAACGGGTGAAGGCGTACTGCGTGTCGGTGTCAATGTTCATCTTGATGACACCGTTGGCGACAGCCTCAGCGATTTCTTGGTCGGTGGAACCGGATCCACCGTGGAAAACGAGGTCGAAGGGCTTGGGGCCGGTGCCGTACTTGGCGGCGATGGCGTCCTGGAGTTCCTTGAGCAGCTCGGGCTTGAGCTTGACGTTGCCGGGCTTGTAAACGCCGTGCACGTTTCCGAAGGTCATGGCAGCCATGTAGCGACCGTTCTCGCCGAGACCGAGGGCCTCCACGGTTGCGATTGCGTCTTCGACGGTCGTGTAGAGGTTCTCGTTGATGTCGTGGCTGACACCGTCTTCTTCGCCGCCGACGACGCCGATTTCAACTTCGAGGATGGCGTTGATCGCCTTCGTGCGCTTAATCATGTCCTGCGCGATTTCAAGGTTCTCTTTGAGCGGCACAGCCGAGCCATCCCACATGTGCGACTGGAAGATCGGGTTGCGCCCGGCCTTGACCTCTTCTTCGCTGGCAGCGATGAGCGGCGTGACGAAGTCGTCGAGGGCATTCTTGGGGCAGTGGTCGGTGTGAAGCGCGACCGTGATGGGGTACGACTTGGCGACCTCGTGCGCGAACTTCGCGAATGCGAGGGCGCCGGTTGCGCGTGCCTTCACGGTGTGGCCGGCGAAGTAGTCAGCGCCACCGGTCGTCACCTGGATGATGCCGTCGGAACCAGCTTCGGTGAGTCCCTGAAGCACAGCGTTGAGTGTCTGCGAGCTGGATACGTTGAATGCCGGGTACGCGAAGCCCTTGGCCTTCGCGGTGTCGAGCATCTGTGCGTACTGTTCCGGGGTTGCGATAGGCATTGTCTCTCCGTGCGTCTCAAGAAAAGGTTGGATGCGCATCCGTGCGTCTCGTCACGGTTGGTGTCGCGCGAAATCAGTCTACCCGCGCGAGTGTCGCTCGCTAGGCTGGGGGTGTGACTTCGACTGACACCGGCGCCATCCGCCTGAACCCAGACCGCAACCTCGCTATGGAGCTCGTTCGAGCCACTGAAGCGGCCGCGATTCGCGCGTATCCCTTCATTGGTAAGGGTGACAAGAACGCCGCCGACGGTGCTGCCGTGGATGCGATGCGCGAGTTTCTCGCGACGGTCGACTTCAGCGGAACCATCGTGATTGGTGAAGGCGAGAAGGACAACGCCCCCATGCTTTTTAACGGCGAGGTCGTTGGTACCGGTCGTGGCCCGGCGTGTGACATCGCGGTCGACCCGATTGACGGAACCAGCCTTACCGGCGCCGGTCGCCAGAACGCGCTTTCGGTTATCGCAGTCTCTGACCGTGGCACCATGCTCGACGCCTCAAGCGTTTTCTACATGAACAAGCTCGTTTCCGGACCCGAGGGTGTCGGCGTTCTCGACATTCGCGCCTCAATCGGTGACAACATCCGCGCTCTGGCCAAGGCCAAGGGCAAGTCGGTCGGCGAGATGGTGGTTGCTGTTCTCGACCGCCCGCGTCACGAGGGTCTCATCGAAGAGATCCGCGCTGCGGGTGCGGGTACGCGTCTTCTGCTCGACGGTGACGTCGCCGGTGGCATCAACGCAGCCCGCTACGAGTCCCGCATCGACATGTGCGTAGGCATCGGTGGTAGCCCCGAGGGAATCGTGACCGCGTGCGCAATCAAGGCACTCGGCGGATTCATTCAGACCATGATGGCCCCGAAGGATGACGCCGAGGCTGCCAAGGGCATCGCTGCGGGTCTCAAGATGGATCACGTCTACACCGCGGACGAACTCGTCAGCAGCAACAACACCTTCTTCGTCGCCACCGGTGTCACCGATGGTGCAATGCTCGACGGCGTTCGCCGCAAGGGTCCGATCATTCGTACCGACAGCATCGTGCTGCGTGGCAAGTCGGGCACCATCCGTCGCGTGCAGGCCGACTACCTCGCCGAGCGCTGGATCTAACCAACCTCGTCTTCGATGAACTTGCCGCGTCTGAGAATGGGCGCGAGGGCGAGCAGCGGCACGCAGATGATGATCAAGAAGATCAGCACTGAGTTCCACGAGCCTGTCCACTCGCGGATGAGCCCGACCGAGAATGGCCCGAAGATCGCGATCGAGTAGGCGACCACCTGCACGAATCCACTGACCTGCATCGACGCCTGGGTCGACTTGGTGCGCAGGTTGATGAGCACGAGCGTCAGCGGGAAGATGATCGGTCCGGCCGAGATGAAGACGAGCCAGAGCCACGGCAGGGTTGGTGCCAGCAGCAGGCCGATGTAGCCGACCAAGAAGAGGGCGAGTGAGGCATACAAGAACAGGTCGGTGCGCTTTACTTTGGCGGCGAGAATTGGGGTCACCAGGCTGACCGGGAGGCCGATGAGGCCGAACATCGCGAGCATCATTCCCGCTTCGGCGGGTCCGACACCTGAAGTGCCCATGATGAGCGGCGGAAGCCACGCGAAGACGACGTAACCGTTGATGCTCGAGATCGCGAGGGTGAGCGCAATTGCCATCGCGGTCGGTGACTTGCGGAGCTTGAGCGTCGACTTGGCGACGACGACGGTATCGTCGTGATTGACCTTGCCGCGCGTCTGCCGGAGTTCGAATAGCCAGGGGAGCAGCGCAATGACGGTGACGCTCGCCCAGACCATGAAGCCTTCACGCCATCCGATTGCGTCGCTCATCGGGTGAGCGAACAGGGGAGCGATGCCGGAGCTCAGCGCGAGCAGCCCCACATAGAGAGTGGTGACGAGGCCGATGCGGTCGGGAAAGTACTTCTTGACCGCCGGAGGCAACAGCACGTTTCCCATACCGATACCGACGAGTCCGATTGCGGTACCGATCGCGAGAGTTACCCACTCCGGTGCTCCCGCGCGCACGAGGTGCCCGGCGATGATGAGCACGATCGCGAGGATGAGGCCCCACTCGATGCCGATTCGACGTCCCAGGCGGGGCGTGATGAACGAGGCGAGCGCGAAGCCCGCGGGGGCAAGAGCGCCGAGGACGGAGATTGCGATGAGCGGCAGGTTGAAGCTCTTCCCGATGAGGCCGTAGATCGGGGCGGCGCATCCGGTGAGAATGCGCAGGCTCAGTGCGACGAGAAGGATTCCGAGCAACGCCACAGTGCGCCCTGCCCAGAGTGAGCGTCGCGTCATTGCCGAAGAGCCGTCAGGCGATGAGTGTGCCATCGCCTTTCATCATGCCGGTGAAGGTATGTGTCGACCTATTCCTCGCCGGTGGTCAGTTCCTTCTTGCGGAAACCCTCGGTCGTGCTCGTGATGGCCGGAACCTCGGCGATGGTGTCGGACATGTCCAGCTTGGGAAACTCAGCAGCGGTCGTGAGCAGGTTGCGCTCGAGCGACGAGGCGAATTTGTTGTACGAGCCGACCGCCTTGTCGAGGCTCTTGCGTAGGTCATCCGCGTGGCCCGCAACGACACCGATGCGCTTATAGAGCTCTTGACCGAGTTTGATGATCTCGGCGACCTGCTGAGTGGCGACCTCTTGATTCCAGGCGAAGGCGACCGTCTTGAGCACGGCAAACAGGTTGACCGGCGAGGCAAGTGCGACCTTCTTGGCGAACGCGTCTTCGAGCAGCGCCGGGTCAAGCTCGAGCGCGACCGAGAGCAGGGATTCGCTGGGCACGAATGCAACGACGAACTCGGAGGTGTTCTCAAAGCCCTCCCAGTACGACTTACGGGTGAGATCTTCGATGTGCTTGCGCAGTGCTTTGACGTGCTCGCCGAGCAGGCGTTCACGCTTGGCAGCCTCGTCGCCGGTTGCGTTCGCGGGAATCTGGCTCGCCTCAAGGTACGCGGTGAACGGAACCTTCGCGTCGATGATGATGGTGCGACCACCGGGGAGGCGAATCACCATGTCGGGACGGATTCCGCCGGCATCGGTCGACGATGACTCCTGTGTGTAGAAATCGACGTAGTTGAGCAGGCCAGACACCTCGACGATGCGGCGCAGCTGAGCCTCACCCCACTTGCCCTTGTAGTTGTTCGAGCGGAGCGCGCTCGCGAGCGAGTCGGTGGTGGCACGCAGTTCGTCGCCCGCTTTGCGGCTGTCGTTCAACTGCTGGGTGATGAGACCGTGCTGCTCCTTCTGCTGGTTCTCCATCTCATTGACCTTGCGGGTCATCTGCTCGAGCACGGCCTTGATGGGCGTGAGTTCGGCGACAACCTTGGCGTCGCGCTCTTGCTGCTCGAGCAGCTCGCGGTTGCGCTCACCGGCTTCGGCAATGGCGCGTGCACGTTCATCCGCGGTGGCTTGAGCCGCTGCTGCGGCAGCGAGAGCCTGAGCCAGCGCATCGGCGTCGGCACCCGGCGTTGCCTTACGCGAACCGAAAAGCCAGCCAACAAGTGCACCGAGGACGAGACCGATGACGATCGCGAGAATGAGCCAGAGAGCATCCATAGAAGTAGTGTGTCAGTAGGTAATGACACTCAAGAGAAAGCGCGCCACGATGACCGTGCCTACCCTCGCACACTGGATCGACGGACGTGAGTCTGCTGGCACTTCGGGCCGCACATCCCCGGTTTTTGACCCCGCGCTGGGCGTTCAGACCAAGCAGGTTGACCTCGCGAGCGAAGCTGACATCGCCCGCGCCATCGCCTCGGCGCAGGCTGCTTATCCGGCTTGGCGTGACGCGAGTTTGGCCAAGCGCAGTGCCGTGATGTTTGCCTTCCGTGAGATCCTCAATGCGCGCAAGAACGAGCTCGCCGAGATCATCACGAGCGAGCACGGCAAGGTCGTGTCAGATGCCGCCGGCGAGATCTCGCGCGGCCTCGAGGTCGTCGAGTTTGCCTGCGGCTTGCCGCAGATGCTCAAGGGTGATTACAGCGAGAACGTCTCGACCGGTGTTGACGTCTACTCGATTCGTCAGCCCCTCGGCGTGGTCGGCGTCATCAGCCCGTTCAACTTTCCTGCGATGGTGCCACTGTGGTTCATCCCGGTTGCGCTCATGGCGGGCAACTCGGTCGTGCTCAAGCCAAGTGAGAAAGACCCGTCTGCCGCACTCTGGATTGCCCGCGCGCTTCAAGAAGCCGGTCTGCCCGATGGCGTCTTTACTGTGCTCCAGGGCGACAAGCTCGCTGTGGATGGTTTGCTCACGCACCCCGATGTCAAAGCGATCTCGTTCGTAGGTTCGACCCCGATTGCGCAGTACGTGTACGAAACCGGCACCAAGCACGGCAAGCGCGTGCAGGCTCTCGGTGGCGCCAAGAACCACATGCTCGTTCTGCCTGACGCCGATCTCAACCTCGTGGCTGACTCGGCGGTCAACGCGGGCTTCGGCTCGGCCGGTGAGCGTTGCATGGCGATCTCCGTAGTTGTCGCCGTTGAACCGGTCGCGGATGCGCTCATCGCCAAGGTGACCGAGCGCATGGCCGGACTGAAGATTGGTGACGGTCGTCGCTCCTGCGACATGGGTCCGCTCGTCACGCGCGAACACCGCGACAAGGTCGCTGGTTACATCGATGTTGCTATCGCAGACGGCGCATCCGTTGTGGTTGACGGCCGTGGCATCAACGTGGATGGCGATGCCAACGGTTTCTGGCTCGGGCCTACCCTCATCGACCGAGTCCCCACCACGAGCCGTGTTTACACCGAGGAAATCTTTGGTCCGGTGCTCTCGGTCGTTCGTGTCGACTCCTACGAAGCCGGACTCGAGCTCATCAACTCGGGTGCATTCGGCAACGGAACCGCCATTTTCACCAACGACGGTGGCGCTGCTCGTCGTTTCCAGAACGAGGTTGAGGTCGGCATGGTCGGCATCAACGTGCCGATCCCGGTTCCCGTGGCGTATTACTCCTTCGGTGGTTTCAAGGCGTCCATTTTCGGTGACACCAAGGCCTACGGTGCCGAGGGCGTGCACTTCTTCACCCGTTCCAAGACGATGACCTCGCGCTGGCTCGACCCGAGCCACGGTGGAATCAACCTCGGCTTCCCCCAGAACTAATGCGCGCGCATCCCGCTGACAACGTTGAGGTGCTCCATTGCGCCACCATCGTGGTCATGAGCGCGGTCAACAAACTTGATGCGCTGGCTATCGTTGCTCTCGCCACCGAGTCGCTCGTGGAAGGCCAACAGACTCCGCGCCCCTGGATTCCGCTCGGGCACAACGCCTGGATTGAAATCGAAATCCCCAAGTTTGGCGAACCTCCCCCCTTGGCGATTGATGTATACAGCGACTTGAGCGACGAGCACGCACAACTGACTGCCCTGACACTCATCGCAACTCTCGAAGCCAACACTCCGTGGCGAGCAAGGCCGGACTTCGAGGTCTGACAGTGACTGCCCGTTGGACGGTTTCGGTTACCCTCTGGACGATTGTGCTCGCCATCATGAGCGGCTTTCAGCTGTGGCGCGGTGCATACGTTGATGGCATCCTCTTCACGCTCGTTACGCTGCTGCTTATCGTCGACACTCTGACGGGTCGACGCATCAAGCTCCTGCGCTCGCCGCTTGTTGCCCCGCGCTGGGTCATCGCCGTAGTGGTCGGTGTGCTTGGGTTGATTCTCATGGTCGCCCCGAGACACGGGCTGATTGACCTAGTGACCATGGTGGTCATCGGCGTCGCGGTCTTTATTTTGGGATGGGCTCCAGCGCGCGAGCGCACGCCACTGCCGCGCGCTGCCTATCGTCGGTCGGCCATCACCTGGGCGGTGCTCGGGGTCGCGCTGTGCCTGTGGGAGGCGCTCATGTTCATCCTTGCGTCGGTGATGCCGGCACAGGAGAGCGACTTTCCGACCATTTCGGTGCTGCTCGACCCGTTCCTCGAGTGGCTCCCGGGCAAGATCATCTTCATCGGCTTGTGGCTCATCGCCGGACTCGCCCTGCTTCGCGTCTGGACCAAGCGATGATTCGCACGATTGTGGTCGCGGGTTACCTGCTTATCGTCGCCGGCATGGTGGTCTCTGAGGTGATTGCGCGCTCGCGGCCCCAATCATTCGCGCCGGTCGACGACATGCTCGACAACATCATGACCAACCGCACTGCTCGCATCGGAATGCTCGCGGCCTGGTGGTGGTTCGGCTGGCACTTCATCTTCGCCCAGACGATTGACCCGCTTGGCGACTAGCACGACGCGGTCGAGGCCGTCGCGTGCGCGCCGGTAGGCTTAACTCCCGTGGCTCTTACTATCGGAATCGTCGGACTGCCCAACGTTGGCAAGTCAACCCTCTTCAACGCACTGACCAAGAATCAGGTTCTCGCAGCGAACTACCCGTTCGCCACGATCGAGCCGAACGTGGGTGTGGTGAACCTGCCGGATGAGCGCCTCAACAAGCTCGCTGAGATTTTCGGAAGCGAGCGCATCCTGCCCGCCCCGGTGTCGTTCGTCGACATCGCGGGTATCGTGCGCGGCGCGAGCGAGGGCGAGGGCCTCGGCAACAAGTTCCTCGCGAACATCCGTGAAGCCGACGCCATCGCACAGGTCGTGCGCGGATTTGCTGATTCGGATGTCGTGCACGTCGACGGCGAAGTCAACCCTGCGAGCGACCTCGAGACCATCAACACGGAGCTGATCCTCGCCGACCTCGAAACCCTCGAGCGCGCCATCGCCCGCATTGAAAAAGAGGTCAAGGGCAAGAAGGCCGAGCCGATCGTGCTCGAGACCGCTATTGCCGCGCAGGGATCGCTCAACGAGGGTAAGTTGCTCTCGGTGTCGGGTCTCGACCTCACACCCATCAAGGACCTCGGTCTCATGACGAGCAAGCCGTTCATCTTCGTTTTCAACGTGGATGAAGCCGTGCTCACCAACGATGCCAAGAAGGCAGAATTGGCCGCACTCGTGGCGCCGGCCAAGGCTGTGTTCCTCGACGCGAAGGTCGAGAGCGAACTCATCGACCTCGACGAGGCCGATGCCCGTGAACTCCTCGCCTCGATGGGTCAAGATGAGTCGGGTCTCGACCAGCTCGCCCGCATTGGTTTCGACACTCTCGGTTTGCAGACCTACCTCACCGCTGGACCGAAAGAGGCGCGCGCTTGGACAATCGGCAAGGGATGGAAGGCTCCGCAGGCTGCGGGTGTGATCCACACCGATTTTGAAAAGGGCTTCATCAAGGCCGAGGTCATCTCGTTCGAGGATCTTGTGGCCACCGGTTCTGTAGCCGAAGCGCGTGCTAAGGGCAAAGCCCGCATGGAAGGCAAGGACTACGTCATGCAGGATGGCGACGTGGTCGAGTTCCGCTTTAACGTCTAGTTTCTGTATACAAAGTCAGACATGACTGGGGTAAAGTCTCGACAAACTGGCTTTTATGTATACATAATGGAGTTATCCGTTCGATGAAATAACTCCAGGCAGGTGAGCATGAAGGCCAGTGATCGCGCCTATGCCACACTGCTCGACGAGATTCAGGGCGGCAATCTCGCGCCGGGAACCGTGCTCGCCGAAGTTGAACAGTCGGAGCGCCTCGGTGTCAGTCGCACGCCTTTTCGCGAAGCGTTAGCGCGACTCAACGCCGACGGTCTCGTTGTGCAGCAGTCACCGCGCGTCACAATCGTTGCGCCGATCGACGCGGATGAAATCCGTCGCCTCTTCGAAGCGCGTCGCGCCCTCGAAGAAACCACCGCTCGTATCGCGGCCAGTCGCGGCGACCACGCCCGTTTCGGTGCACTCGCTGAGCAGCTCGAGCAAGCGGGCGAAAATCTCAGCTCGGCATCGGGTCGTGCGGCTTACTACGAGCTTGTTGCCGAACTTGATGCCGCCATCGATGCGGCGGTCGATAACGATTACTTGACCTCGGCCCTACGCACGATTCGCACGCACCTCGTGCGCGTTCGGCGCCTTGCGAGCGACCACCCCGACCGCCTCACCGCCTCGGTCACCGAGCACGTCACGATCGCTCTTGCCATCGCCGACGGCAACGCCGACCTTGCCGCTCACGCCACGCACGTGCACCTGCACAACGCGTTGACGAGCATCCTCACCTACCTGCCAGAAAACGAATAGGAATCCCATGACGATCAACCACCACGTGCGCGTTTACCGCAGTGACGAGAACCTTGCCCGCGAAGAGCAGCTGGCGTGGAAGATCGCTGAGGTCGCGGTCGACCCGGTCGCGCTCGATGCGGAAGTGGTCGACATGATCATTAATCGCGTGATCGACAACGCCTCGGTCGCTGCCGCGTCGCTCACGCGCGCCCCCGTCAGCGCAGCCCGCCAGCAGGCCCTCGACCACCTGCCCTCGCGCGGTGGCAAGGGGGCAACCGTGTTCGGGTGTGAGCTCAACACCGTAACCAGCCCCGAGTGGGCAGCGTGGGCGAATGGTGTGGCCGTTCGTGAGCTCGACTACCACGACACATTCTTGGCCGCGGATTACTCGCACCCCGGCGACAACATCCCGCCGATTGTTGCTGTGGCTCAGCACGTGGGTGCCGACGGTGCCGCGCTCGTGCGTGGTCTCGCGACTGGATATGAAATACAGATCGACCTCGTGCGCGCCATCTGCCTGCACAAGCACAAGATTGACCACGTTGCCCACCTCGGACCCTCGGCCGCGGCTGGCATCGGCACCCTGCTCGGTCTCGACGCCGAGACCATCTACCAGGCGGTCGGTCAGGCACTCCACACCACCACGGCCACGCGTCAGTCGCGCAAGGGCGAGATTTCGACCTGGAAGGCACACGCTCCTGCGTTCGCCGGCAAGATGGCAGTCGAAGCGGTTGACCGGGCCATGCGTGGCGAAACGTCACCATCGCCGATCTACGAAGGTGAAGACGGCGTGATCGCGTGGATGCTCGACGGCAAAGATGCGTCGTACCAGGTTCCGCTTCCCGCAGCGGGCGAGTCCAAGCGTGCGATTCTCGGCTCGTACACGAAGGAGCACTCGGCCGAGTACCAGGCGCAGGCGTGGATTGACCTCGCGCGCAAGTTGCACAGTGAGCACCCGGAACTGCTCGACTCGGCGAATGTCGCATCCATCGTTCTGCACACGAGCCACCACACGCACTACGTGATCGGCTCGGGCGCGAATGACCCGCAGAAGTATGACCCCACCGCTTCGCGCGAGACGCTCGACCACTCGATTCCCTACATTTTCGCGGTTGCTCTGCAAGATGGCGGATGGCACCACGTCGACTCGTACACGCCCGAGCGCGCTGGTCGTGCGGACACGGTTGAGCTGTGGCACAAGATCACTACGGCCGAAGACGCCGAGTGGACTCGCCGCTACCACTCGGAAGACCCTGCCGAGAAGGCGTTCGGTGGACGCGTCGAGATCCGCCTGACCGATGGCTCAACCATCGTCGACGAGATTGCTGTCGCCGATGCTCACCCGCTCGGTGCGCGTCCCTTCGCCCGCGCCGACTATGTGCGCAAGTTCCGTCTGCTCGCGGAGCCAGTACTCACCGCGGACGAGATCGAGCGCTTCCTCGACCTCGCTCAGCGCCTGCCCGAGCTGACCGTCGCCGAGGTGCGCGATCTCAGCATCATCGCGGCACCGGGTGTGCTTGCCTCGGCTCCCGCACCGAAGGGACTGTTCTGATGTTGTACGCCAAGACCACAGCGACCGAGAAGCGGCGCATCCTGCGTGAGCGTCTCGCGAGCGGCGAGCTGTTGCGTTTTCCGGGAGCGTTCAATCCCTTGAGCGCACGCATGATCGAGCAGAAGGGCTTCGACGGCGTCTACATTTCGGGGGCCGTGCTCAGCGCTGACCTCGGTCTACCCGACATCGGACTCACGACGCTCACCGAGGTTGCCGGGCGCGGTCAGCAGATTGCTCGTATGACCGAACTGCCCGCCATCATCGATGCCGACACCGGCTTCGGCGAACCGATGAATGTTGCCCGCACGATTCAAACCCTCGAGGATGCTGGACTTGCCGGCACCCATATCGAAGACCAGATCAACCCAAAGCGATGCGGTCACCTCGATGGCAAGCACGTCGTGGACGAGAGCACCGCCGTCAAGCGCATCCGCGCTGCCGTTGACGCACGACGTGACTCGAACTTTTTGATCATGGCCCGCACGGACATTCGCGGCGTTGAAGATCTGCCGGCCGCACTCGACCGGGCTAAAGCGCTCGTTGACGCCGGTGCCGACGCCATCTTCCCCGAGGCGATGCGCACTCTCGCCGAGTTCGAGGCGATGCGTAACGCCCTCGACGTGCCCATCCTCGCGAACATGACCGAGTTCGGAAAGTCGGAGCTATTCTCGACCGAGCAACTGCGCAGCGCCGGTGTGAACATCGTCATCTGGCCGGTGTCGATGCTCCGCATCGCGATGGGTGCTACCTCGCGCGCGCTCGACACGCTCACCGAAGAGGGGCACCTCACCTCGAAGCTCGACGAGATGCAACACCGCGCCGACCTTTACGAGCTCATCGATTACGAGTCGTACAACCACTTCGACACATCCGTCTTCAACTTTCAGATTGAGCGTTAGGAACCGCCATGGCTGAGCAGAACAACCAACCCGAGATCAAGAAGGGTCTCGCTGGAGTCGTCGTGGACTACACCGCGATTTCGAAGGTCAACCCCGAGACGAACTCGCTGCTCTACCGCGGATACCCGGTGCAGGAGCTTGCGGCGACCCAGCAGTTCGAGGCGGTCGCTTACTTGCTGTGGAATGGCGAGTTGCCAACCACCGCGCAGTTGGCCGACTTCGTTGCCATCGAGCGCGCAAATCGTACGCTGGCACCCGACGTCAAGGCAGCTATCGACCTCATCCCGCTCGATGCTCACCCGATGGACGAGGTGCGCACGGCCGTCAGCGTCATCGGCGCACGAGAGTTGGCTGGAAGTGGCAATGTGCTCGACGCCAACGGCACTCCCGAGCAGAACCAAGACCGCAGCCTTCGTTTGTTCGCGGCACTGCCAGCGATCATTGCCTATGGCCAGCGCCGCCGACGCGGTCAGGCGCTCGTTGAGCCGCGTGCAGACCTCGACTACTCGGCCAACTTCTTGTGGATGACCTTCGGCGAGGAGGCCGACCCCGTGGTCGTCGACGCGTTCAACCAGTCGATGGTGTTGTACGCCGAGCACTCGTTCAACGCATCCACCTTCACGGCTCGTGTTATCACGAGCACGCTCAGTGACGTCTATTCGGCAGTGGTTGGCGCGATCGGTGCGCTCAAGGGGCCGCTTCACGGCGGTGCCAACGAGGCCGTGCTGCACATCTTCAATGAGATTGGTTCGGCCGAGAACGTGAACGCCTGGCTCGACCGCGCGCTCGCCGAGAAACAAAAGATCATGGGCTTCGGTCACCGTGTTTACAAGCACGGCGATTCGCGCGTGCCCACGATGAAAAAGTCACTGGACGCGCTCGTGGAGCACTATGACCGGCCCGACGTGCTCGAGCTGTACACGGCGCTTGAGGCCGAGTTCGTCGCGCGCAAGGGTATCTATCCGAACCTCGACTTTCCGTCGGGGCCGGCGTACGACCTCATCGGTTTCGACACGCTGACGTTCACGCCGCTCTTCGTGGCCGCGCGCATCACGGGCTGGACGGCTCACATCATGGAGCAGTCGGCATCGAACGCGCTCATTCGTCCGCTGTCGCAGTACAACGGTGTCGACGAGCGCCACATCAACTAACGACTGAGGGGCTGGGATGTGTGAACATCCCAGCCCCTCAGTAATGAAGTGCGAACTACTGCTTACGGGCCCGACGTGCACGAACGACCGTGAGCGCCGCGCCACCAGCGAGAACCGCTCCAACGCCAATCCAGACACCGTTGAAGTTCATACCGGTGTCAGGCAATGTTTCCTGAGCCGTCGATCCACCGTTGATGGCCTCGGCGAGCGTTTGACCATTAGTCGGTCCGCCGATTCCGAAGGCCTCTCCTCCAGGCCAGGTGATGCCGTTGATCTGGAAGAGCGGCGTTTCAACGTTGGTGTTCACATTGTATGAAGCAACGTTGCCGCCCCAGTCTTGGAGGATGACATTTCCGTCGAGATCGAAGTCAGCAGCGAGAACCTCAGTGCTGGTGGTTCCGACCTGGGTGAAGGTATACGTGCTTTGGTTGATTGTGAAGATATTGCCGGCGTACGAGAAGCCATACAAAACGCCGTTAGGTGACGTGGCAAGTGCTGCGATTCGCTCCGGGCATTCGCCTAGCAGGGTGACAGCGCCCGTCGAAACATTGACCTTGCCGAATGCGTCGCCAGTACCCTGAATGTTGTCAGCGACAATCCACATTTCGCCGTTGTTACCAAGGTCCACGCCGGTGACGTGATCTGCATCGATTGCTCCGACATCGGTAAATGTGCCGGATCCCATGTCAACTTTGATCAGGTGTCCGCCGTTGGTGTAGTCAATGAAGTAAGCAAAACCATTCGTCGAGTCGAAGTCGATGCCGGCCATGCCATTCGTAATGAAGTTGTCTGGAGCGACTGCGATTTCAGTCGCTGCACCCGTCGTCTTGTTGATTTCGTACAGGTGCGGAGTTGACGTCCAGGTCATGGCGTACCAGTGGCCCATGGTGTCGGGTACGGTGGCGTGCGCTGCGAGTGGCGAAGCCACGACAAGTGCGCCAGTCAGGGCAGCCACCATCAAAGTTTTGCGAATCATCACATTGTCCTCAGTTTTGAAAATGAGGGGTATACCCCTAGTGGTCAAGCCTACTCTGTGCTGAACCAGATTTACCAGTTTGGGCGCGGTAACCTCAGGTGTGCACCCGCTCTGGATCGAACTGCTCGGCTTCGTTGCCGGCGCAATCGGGATTTTCATCTCGTTCCCGCAGTTCGTCCGCGTGCTGCGACTCAAATCAGACGTCGGTGTCAGCTTCTGGACCTGGCTCATCATCACCTGGCTCAACGTCGGCTGGATTGCGTACGGCATCCGTTTCGAAAGCCCGAGCCAAATGTGGACCAACGGTGTCGCCGCCCTCATCACTGGGCCGCTGGTTTACCTGTTGTTGCGGCACCGGATCGGTGCGGCATGGTCGATTGCGCTCGTGCTCGCAACTTGGGCCTTCGCCTGGTCATCCTGCTTCTGGCTGCCCGAACCCATCCCGAGCATTTTGCTGATGATTGGTCTGAGTTCCCGCGCTCCTCAGGTCATCACCTCGTTCCGGTCGTGGCGAATGGGACGTGCCACTGCCGTGTCGAATCGCTCCTACGTGATCGCGATTATCGCGTCGGTCATCTGGGTGGCCTACGGCTTCCTCATGAACCTGTGGGCAATCATCGCGTTCTCGGGCATGGTCGCCCTTCTTAGTGCGCTCGTGCTGGTACTCGAGGCCGGTGCCCGTCGACGCGCCGCGAAGCCCGTCGGTACGCTTACGGAATGACCAACGCGCTCAAGACCTTCCTCTGGTTCGACACTGATCTTCAAGCGGTGCTCGATCACTACACCGACGTGCTTGGCGCTGAGGTTCATTCATCTTTTCGCGATGAGACCGGGCGACTCTTTACCGCTGATGTCAGCATCTACGGGCATCCACTGATTCTCATGAGTGCGCCTGGCGGCCCTGCGTTCAACGACGCGATTTCGCTCTCGCTCAACGTGGATGGACAGTCCGAGGTCGACCGCATCTGGGACGCGCTCACCGCTGAGGGTAAGCCCGGCAAGTGCGGTTGGTGCGTCGATAAGTTCGGAGTCTCCTGGCAGGTGTCACCCGTGCAGATGCGTACCTGGCTCGAGCACACTGACCCGGCCGTTCGCGCCTATGCGTGGCCTGCACTCATGGGGATGACGAAGATCATCATCGACGACCTGCACGAATAATTACTTGGCTGCCTGGCAGTCGTAGAGGTTGTTCGCACTTACTGACGTATCGGTTACGAGCGAGCACGTGCTCGTCACCCAGGCGGAAATCGTCGATGAGTTGTTCGACGAGGCATTGGCCGTACCGGTCTGCTGGGCGGGACCTGAGGCGCCGCCCTGCATTCCACCGGGGCCGCCCATTCCGCCGCCCATGCTGCCTTGACCGCCGGCAAGCACAAACCGAAGTTTGCCCTCCGCCACAAGCTTCTTGAACGCATCCAGCGAGGGATAGGGGTCGGATCCGTCGAAGCCACCGATGGGCAGAACGGACTCACCCGTTGCGGTGATGATGGAAGCCGAAGACATAGCGCCGTAAGTAGCCACGAGGTAACTCGCCGTTCCGCGATTGGCCTGCAGGTAGCTGATGAGTGCCGAGCTGGCACCGCCCATGCCGGGCATGCCGCCACCCTGACCCATCTGGCCTTGTCCCTGTTGGCCTTGCCCGCCAGGCATCTGGCCTTGACCGTTCAAGTTTGGCATCTGACGGCCAGGCATCTGACCGGGGCCACCTTGCATGCCGCCGGGACCGCCCATACCCCCGCCCATACCCCCGACCATGGCGCTGCCGTTGCCGGCCATGGGGTTGATCGAGTTCGTGTGGTTGACCGTATCGATGGTCCACGCAATCGGGGTCAGCAACATGCTCGCACCCGAAAGCAGTGCCACCCACCAGGTGCGGGTGAGGGTCATTTCATCCGCGACGATAACGGCGACAGCGGCGAGAATACCGACGACGAGCTGCACCCAGGGTAGCCACGGCAAATACGACGAGTAGGTGAGTGAAATTGCAATGGCGACGGTCACCGTGAGGCCGATGAGCGACAGCTGCATCCAGGCCTTGTTCTGTTTGCGGGCTTCGGCAAAGGCAACACCGACGATGGCAACCATCGGCACGGCGAGGGCGCTCGTGTAGAACTGGTGCATTCCGGCGACTACCGAGAACATGAGTGCGAATGTGGCGAACCACACGGTGAGCAACCAGATCACCGGCTTCGAAAACTTGAGCAAGAAGAGCAGCACGATTCCGAGAATGGCTGTGGGGATGAGCCACGCGATCTGACCGGCAAGCTGTTCGTTGAACAGGCGGAGCACGCTAGGGCTTCCAGAGAAGGGAGGTGTGAAAGAGCGGTAGGCGCCGGTGGAGGAACCAGTGGCCGAGAAGCGGCCGAGCCCGTTATAGCCGAACACCATCTCCCACGCGCTGTTGGAGTACGTGCCGCCAACGTAGGGGCGTGCGCTCGCCGGAACGAGTGAGACGACGAACATCCAACTGAGGGAGACGACGAGGCTCGTCAGGCCGGCGATAGCAAGGTCGCGAAGTTTGAGGATGAGCTTCTTGTCGACCAGCAGGTAGGCGACGATTAACGCGGGCCATACCGCCCACGCTTCGAGCATGTACGTCTGAAAGGCCAGACCCACCCAGACGCCGGCGAGCACGAGGTGCCCGAGCGACTTCTTTTGTATGGCATTGACCCCGCTGAAGAAGGCGAGTGCGAGTGTGAGCAAGAAGAACGACTGCGGCTGATTCGAGCGAGCGACTGCAGCGACTATCGGGGTCGCGGCGAAGGCGGCGCCGGCGAGGAGCCCTGCGGTCGGACCGGCCAAACGCTTGGTCGCGATGGCGATGAGGATCACCGCAACAACCGTCGCGATGGCGTTCGGCGCTTCGATTGACCAGGTCGAGAAGCCGAATATTTTCACGAAAGCTGCCGGAACCCAGTACGAACCGGGAATCTTGTCGAGCGAACCGGTGCCAGCGGGATCGAGTGCGCCGAAGAAGAAGTTCGAGAACGACATGCTCATCGAGTAGGCGATGGATGCGTAGTACTCGGAGCGCGATGCCAGTTCAAGTGCCCAGAGGTACACGGTCGCCGAGGCAACGATGAGGGTGGCGAGCCCGGTGTGCCAACTCGTCCAGTGAAAACTCTTCTTCGTCATGCTGTGCACAGTATGACTGAAACCTATGAGGGGTATAAGAAACCGGTATCGGGCGCGCATGAACACGCGCTCGCGGCCGACTGCAATACTTGTGCCGTGCATCGTTTTCTTTACTCCGTTGAGCGCGAGTACGCGCATCCCATCGAGAAGCTCTGGGCGGCATGGACCAGTGCCGAGGCCCTCGAGAGCTGGTACCACCCGACGATTCTGCAGAGCGTTCCTGGACTTTCTCAGTCGGACGCCCAGGTGGGTGGCGTGTGGGCCGTCGCTGTTGATGTACCGATGAACGACTTCGTTGCCTACTTCTTCGGCTGGTACAAGACCGTGGAGCCGATGCGCCGTATCGAGCACACGATGTCGTACACACAGTCGCGGGACGAGTTTGATCAGCGCGACCCCGACGCTCCCGCACACGAAATCGTCATCGAGTTCGAACCTCGCGACGGCGGATCGTGGTGCAAGTTCAGCCAGTTCGGCGACCTGCCCGAAGAGATGATCGACGCAACCATCGATGGCATGAACAGTTACTTCGATTCCCTCGGCATGTACCTAGACGAGATTGCGTAATCCGACCTAGACTGGCGCCACTAGGAACGATGGGGGCTTTCGTTGCAGATGAGTCTCCACTCCACAACGCAAGGTAGGAGAACTCGATGAAGCCTGCTACTTGCATTGACCCGGGGGATGACTAGACAACATCGTTGGACTGGTCTGATTCGGCGGTTGTATTCGCGTTTCTCGCGCGCGCTTTCCGAAACGAAACACGCATCGGCTGAGATTGGTTTGTTCGAAGAACCCTCGCGAAGTCCTGCGGGCTCGCGAGCACGGGTGAGAACTCTGATCGAGACCGGTCAGCATCCGGAATCTTTGGCTGAGGTCTCGAACCCGATCAAACCCCCGCTGCGAATCGGTGAGCCGTTTCCCTTCATCATCGCGGTGATTCCGGCCCATAATGAGCAGCAATGCATTGAGCGAACCATCGCTTCCCTGCGAGCTCAGACACGTCGGCCGGACGAAATAATTGTTCTCGCCGACAACTGCACAGACGCAACTGTTGAACTCGCGCTCGCGGCGGGAGTCTCTGTCGCGGAGACGGTTGACAACGAGCTCGGCAAAGCCGGCGCCTTGAATGCACTGCTTGACGAACTGTTGAACATTCTGGACGATGACGACACCGTCCTGGTCATGGATGCTGACACTGTGCTCACGGAAAGTTTCATTGAGGTCGCCGAGAAGACGCTATTTTCGGCTTCGAAAAAGAGCATCGCGGGCGTCGGCGGTATATTTCTGGCCGATGCTGCCGACCCGTGGAACCTGATTCGGCAACTTCAAGCAAACGAATATGTTCGTTATCAACGGCGACTTGCTCGCCGGCACGGTCGCGCGTTGGTTCTCACCGGCACCGGAACGATATTCAAGGCCGGCGTCTTACGTGAGGTTGTATCCGCTCGACGTGCGGGACTCCTTCCCGACTTGGGCGAGACCGGGGCGGTCTATGACACGTCAGCGCTCACCGAAGACAATGAACTCACCCTCAGCGTCAAGGAGCTCGGCTACCGCGTTGTCTCACCGAAGGAGTGTACGGTGCAGACCGCGATGATGCCCACAGTCGCGAGTCTTTACAAGCAGCGAAGAAGATGGCAACGCGGGGCTTTAGAGAACATCGTTGCCCACGGACTCAACAGTCACACAGCGCCTTATGTTCTCCGACAGTTGCTGACCTACTTGGGCGTGCTCTTCTTACCGTTTTATATTTACACGTTGAGCGTCGCGCTGCTAACCCAAAGCGGACTCGACTTTGTTCAGCCACTGTGGCTGGGAGTAGCCGGGCTGTATGTCTTTGAGCAAACCTTCTCGGTGAGACGGGGCGGATGGCGGGCAGTTCTGGTCAGCTTGTCGATCGTCCCGGAGGTGTTCTTGAATGTGCTCTTGAACGCCGTCTATGCCGTGACCTTTGTGGGAACTCTGTTTGCTACCGACGAGACGTGGGGGCGAATGCGCCACCTCGACAGCGTCGATTTTAAGCCGAACGGTCGGCCGAGAATCCCCAAGAGCCGTCCACGAAGTCTGCACGGCACTCATGATCTTCGAAAGTCGACCCGGTCGCGGCTCTTTACGCTCGCCTCGTTTATTGCGCTCACGGCCTCTCTGGTTGCGGTGACACTCATCCCCTTGGTGAGTCTGCAGATCGCATGGAACATCATTTCCGTTTATGTTCTTCTGGGTGCTGTGGCGACCCTCGGGCGCCTTGTTCCCGTGACAACCTCGTAGTCGCCTACCATGAGGGCATGACCACACAGGATGTCGAGGCGTACCTCGCTGCGGTGCCCGAACCGGGGCGCTCGACTCTCGAGGCGTTGCGGGTGAGCATCCTCGCTGTCTTGCCCGACGCCGAACAAGTGATCTCGTATGGGATGCCCGGTTTCAGAGTTGACGGTCGCGTGCTCGCTGGTTTTGCAGCGAACAAGAATTCGCTCTCGTATTACCCACACTCGGGTCAAGTGCTCGCGATGGCGGGAGACGCCGTCGCTGGTTACAGCGGTACCAAGGGCGCTTTGCACTTCGCGCTCGACACCCCGCTGCCTGACGACCTAGTTGAGTTGCTCATCCGCCTCAAGCAATCGCTCCACGCGTAGGCTTGGCGCATGGCCAAAAACGCAAACGACGCCTCGCCCGTACCGGAGCGCTCGCGCCGTCACACAGCGGCCCGCTGGCCGGCCTTCATCGCAATCGTTGTGATGCTCGGCATCTACTCGGCGACACCTGCGAACCTCGTGCCGCGCGCGATTCTCATCGTGCTGGCTGCCGTCATCTTGGTCGTCATGATTGTGTTCAACCCGCGCACGAGCGGAGTGCAGTCGAACCTGAGCCGGTGGCTCGCCATCGTGTTGTCGATTCTTCTGCTCGCGTTCAATTTGGTGGATGTCGGCTACATCGTGAACGACCTCATCAGTGGGGACATGCTCGGACCGGTCATATTGCTCGAGGCAGCCGAGGTGTGGGTCGCCAACGTCATCGCCTTCAGCATCGTCTACTGGGAGATGGACCGCGGGGGACCCGTTGCTCGCGCCACGCTTGCGCGCAATCAGCTCCCGCAAGCGGATTTCAAATTCCCACAGGATGATGAGCGCACTGCGGCAAGCGAAGTTGCCCGTGATTCATCGACTTCAAGCGCGAACTGGCGCCCCGGTTACATCGACTTTCTCTATCTCGCTCTGACGAACATGATGGCGTTCACTCCCAACGACGTTGTTCCCCTGACCGCGCGCGCGAAAATTCTCATGGGCGTTCAAGGCCTCAGCGGATTCGTCATTCTCGCGCTCGTGATTGGCCGCTCGGTCAACATCCTCGCCTAGGCGGCATCGTGATCAACTGCCAGTTCATCTTCGAGTTTCTCGGCGCAGACGATTACTACACGCGTCTCGACGATGCCATCGACGCCTACGCCAAGTCGCTCGACGGCTATGTCGGCACGGAAGTGTGGTTCTCCGAGGACCGTCGCTTCAAGAATGCCTCGTACTACTTTGAGTCGATGGATGCGGTTCGCGAGCTCGCGGCCTACCCGCAGCACATCGAGGCCAAGGCCGAGAATCAGCGCTGGTACGGCGGCTACCAGATCGTGGTGAGCGAGGTCACCGCTTCGTACGGCAATGGTCGCCTCAATCACCTGACCGACCCTCAGTAAACTTGGGGCATGAGCTCACTCCGCATCGCCGTACTCGGGCAGGCTGCATCCGGTGCCGCTCTCGCGGCGCGATTGCAGGAGGCCGGCGCATCCGTCGTGGGGTTCGATATCAAACCACCGCGTCGACCGGTCGTCGACCAAGCTGAAACGCTAGCCGAGGCGGTCTCGGGCGCAGACGTGGTTCTCTCGCTGAACTCGTCCGCTCACGCGTTGAAATACGCGAAGGATGCTGCCCCGCACCTCGCCCCGAGCTCACTGTTTGCCGATCTGAACCCCGGCCCGCCGCGCCTCAAGCAGAGCCTCGCCGAGATTTTTCCGACAGACTCATTCGTCGATGTCGCACTGCTCGAGCCGATGGCTGTGGCCGGTCCGGCGGGTCAGAAGTTGATCGAGGTATTGACCCCGCTCGGCCTGTCGTTCGAACTCGTCTCTGAGCAGGTTGGTTCAGCCGCGGCCCGCGCGCTGACGCGCAGCATCCTTACCAAGTGCATCGCTGGTGTCGTCGTCGACTACATGTGGGCGGCCGAAAAAATGGGCCTCACCGAGTGGGCCTACGACGAGCTGCAAAAAGAGTTCGACACGATGGATGCCGAAACCGCACGTCAATATCTTCGTGAATCAGGTCGTGATGTGAAGCGTCGCGAGATTGAAATGCTCGATGTGGTCGAAATGCTCGAGAGCGTCGACTACCACTCGCTGTTTGTTCCACCAACGCAGCTGACGTACAACAAGATTTATCACTCGATCAAAGTGCCCTACTCAGAGCCTGAGATCGACGACTAGAACTCGAGCTGCTGCTGAAGCTGATCGAGAACGATGTAAGCCGGCAGCACCTTGGCAACCGACGAGTTGGGCTCGCGGCCTTCTTTGATGGCGGCGACAAACTCGCGGTCTTGCAGCTCGATGCCGTTCATCGACACGGCAACCTTCGACACGTCGATCGGCTCTTCCTTGCCGGTGACGAGGTCGTCATAGCGCGCGATGTAGGTGTTGGTGTCACCGATGTAGCGGAAGAACGTGCCGAGAGGGCCATCGTTGTTGAAAGAGAGCGACAGCGTGCAAATCTTGCCCGTCTCGGTCTGCAGTTGGATGGACATGTCCATCGCAATGCCGAGTTCGGGGTGCTTCGGCCCCTGAATGGCGTTGGCCTTCACGACCTTTTCGCCGGTCTGGTACATGAACAGGTCGACCGTGTGAGCAGCGTGGTGCCAGAGCAGGTGGTCGGTCCACGAGCGGGGCTTGCCCAGCGCGTTGGTGTTCGTGCGACGGAAGAAGTAGGTCTGCACATCCATCTGCTGGATGTTGAATTCACCCGCGGTGATGAGGTTGTGCACGTACTGGTGTGAGGGGTTGAAGCGACGCGTGTGCCCGGCCATCGCGATCACGCCCTCAGCGCGCTGCGCCTCGACAATCTCCATCACTCCGGCGAGGTTGTCCGCCATCGGGATCTCAACCTGCACGTTCTTTCCCGCGCGGATGGCTTCCATCGTCTGGGCGTAGTGCATTTGGGTCGGGGTCGCCAGAATGACACCGTCAAGGTCGGGCTGCGCGAGCAGCTCCGAGTAGTCGGTGAACGCTTTCTTGGCGCCGTACTTGGCGGCTACCTCCTCGGCGAGTGGCATCTTGCTGTGTGCCACGTACGCGATGTTCGCGTCCTCAATCTGAGCGAGCGCGTCGAGGTGCTTCGTTCCGAAGGCGCCGAGGCCGACAACGGCGATGTTTACAGTCATGAACTTCTTTCCTAGTCCTGCGGAGTGAGGATGAGGTGACCCACCGCGGTGTTGGATGCGGGGACGTGGTAGAACCGGTAAACCTCATTGACCTTGTCGCCGAGTGCGCCACGCATGATGAGCCACATGATGAGCTCAACACCCTCTGAGCCGGCTTCGATCATGTACTCGAGGTGCGGCTTGTACTGCAGCGTCTCGGGGTCGTTGACGAGGTCGTCGAGGAACTTGGTGTCCCACGGCTCGTTGATGAGGCCGGCGCGTGCACCCTGGATCTGGTGGCTCATGCCACCTGTTCCCCAGATGCGCACCTTGAGGTCGCCATCGAAGTTCTGCACGGCATCACGAATCGCCTTACCCAGTGCAAGGCAACGCTCGCCCGAGGGCTGCGGGTTCATGACCACGTTGACTGGAAGCGGGATGACCTTGGTCGGCCACTTGTCGGGCTGCCCGTACATGAGCGACATCGGCACGGTGAGACCGTGGTCAACGTCGAGCTTGTTCAGCACCGTCATGTCGAAGTCATCGAGGATAAGCGATGCGGCCAAGTGGGTCGAAAGCTCGGGGTGACCTTCAACGACGGGAATCGGGCGCGGGCCGTATCCTTCGTCGCAGATCTCGTACTTCTCGGCGATGCCCATCGCGAACGTGGGCATGATGTCCATGCCGAAGTACGAGGCGTGGTCGTTGTAGACGATGATGTCGACGTCGGCGGGGTTGTCTTTGACCCACTGCTTCGAGAACTCGTAGCCAGCGAACATCGGCTTCCAGTAGTCGTCTTGGGTGCGACCTGAGTCGACGGCGTGGCCTACTGCGGGGACGTGGCTCGTGGAGATACCAGCAACAATCTTTGCCATGGTTATGCCTCGCCTCGTTCCTTCTTGGAGCGCCATCCTTCGACGTTGCGGCCACCGGCGAGCATCATCGCCTGGTATTCCTCGGCGGTCATGTCGGTCATGGTGCTGACGGCCTGAACATACGAGAGGCCTTCGGCAGCGAAGATCTTGGATAGGAAGTAGACGTTTCCGCCGAGGTCGAGCATGCGCTGGAAGTCGCGGTCGAGAACAGCCTGCTTCTGCTCTTCGCTCATGTCCCACTCGTCGAGGTAGGTGCGCTCATCCGCGTGAAAACGCTTGCGGTTCTCTTCGGTGCGCAGGCTCATGCAGAACTCGTTGAGCTGGAAGCCCTTGCGTGCCAGTTCGATCGTGTAGATCGTGGTGCCGGGGATGTCCTTGTACTGCTCAAAATTGGGCTTCATTATTAGCTCCAGTACAGATTGTTAGGGTTCGTGACGAGGAGTTTCTCCTGCAGAGCGGCGGTCGTAGCAATCGAGGGAACGTAGTCCACCAAGATTCCGTCGTCAGGCATTTCCTTCTTCATGTTGGGGTGAGGCCAGTCCGTGCCCCAGAGAACGCGGTCGGGAAATTCCTCGACAATAGTCTTCGCGAAGGGTACGACGTCGGCATAGAGCGGGCTTCCGCTGAACGAAAGTCGATCGGGGCAGCTCACCTTCGACCACACGGACTGGTTCTCGCTCATGAACGTGAGGAAAAGCTCGAATTCCTCGCCGTCGACCGGCTTGGTCACGTCGGGGCGACCCATGTGGTCGATGACCACGGGAACGCCGAGCGAGGTGAAGAAGTCGTACTTCTCTTTGAGGTCGGACGGTTCGAAGTAGAGCACCACGTGCCAGCCGAACGGCTTAATCTTCTCGATGATCTGGCGGTAGTAGTCGTCCGGCTTCGGGTCAACGAGGCGCTTGACGTAGTTGAAGCGCACACCGCGAACACCGAGGTCGTTCATGCGGCTGAGCTCTTCGTGAGTGATGTCGGGGCGAACCGTAACCACACCACGGGCGCGGTCTTCGGCGCGTTCGAGCACGTCGAGCAGAGCCGAGTTGTCGGCGCCGTGGCAGGTTGCCTGCACAACGACGTTCTTCTCGAAGCCGAGAAAGTTACGCAGGTCAAACAGCTGCTGGTAGCTCGCGTCGCAGGGCGTGTACTTGCGCTCGGGAGCGAACGGAAAGATGTCGCCGGGGCCGAACACGTGGCAGTGCGCGTCAACCGCACCCTTGGGTACTTCGAACGACGGCTTGGTCGGGTTGGCGCACCAGTCGAGCCAGTCGGCGTCTTTGGTAAATGCGGGGCTCACAGTCCACGCTCCTTCAGTTTGGCGTCGAGACGCGGGAACACGGCGCGGGCGTTGCTTTCGAAGATGGATGCCTTCTCGCCTTCGCTGATCTTCGCGCTGTCGATGTAGCGCTTGGTGTCGTCGAAGTAGTTGCCGGTCTGCGGGTCGATACCGCGAACGGCACCAATCATCTCTGAGCCGAACAGGATGTTCTTGTTGTCGATGACATCCACCAACAGGTCGATACCGGGCTGGTGGTAGACGCAGGTGTCGAAGAACACGTTGTTCATGAGGTGGGTGTCGAGGCTCGGCTGCTTGAGCATGTCGGCCAGGCCTCGGTAACGGCCCCAGTGGTAGGGAACAGCGCCGCCACCGTGAGGAATGATGAAGCGCAGGGTGGGGAAGTCCTTGAACAGGTTGCCCTGGATGAGCTGCATGAAAGCGGTGGTATCCGCGTTCATGTAGTGGGCACCGGTGGCATGGAAGTTCTCGTTGCACGAAGCCGACACGTGAATCATGGCGGGAACGTCGAGCTCGACCATCTTCTCGTAGAGCGGGTACCACGACTCGTCGGTCAGTGGCTTGGTCTGCCACATTCCACCGCTGGGGTCGGGGTTGAGGTTGACGCCGATGAACCCGAGCTCGTTCACGCAACGCTCCATCTCGGCGATGGTCGCGGTGAGGTCAGCGCCCGGCGACTGGGGGAGCTGGCCCACGCCCACGAAGGTTTCGGGGTACAGGTCGACCACGCGTTTGATGAGGTTGTTGCAGGCAACGGTCCACTCGAGGCTGATGCGCTGGTCACCCTCGTGGTGTCCCATTGCAGAGGCACGCGGCGAGAAGATCGTGAGGTCAGAGCCACGCTCCTGAATGAGCTTGAGCTGGTTGTTGTCGATCGACTCACGGATGAGCTCGTCAGAAATTTCGGGGTACTCCGGCGACGGCTGACCGGCTGCGAAGGCGGCGAGCTGGTCGATGCGCCACTGGTTGTGGGGCTCCGGCGCGGTCGTGTAGTGACCGTGTGCGTCGATGATCATGTGTCTCTCCTTTTAGCCGAGTTACAGCGAACTCGGAACGAAAACGTTGCCCTGCATAAGCATGCGGGCGGTGCGCAGAAGCGCAGACTTGGTTACCTGTGGAGTGCCCGACGAATTGTCGACCTCCATCTGAACGGTGAAGAACCCGGTTGGATGTTCGACCTCAACTTCGAGGCTCGACCCGATGTCGGTCAGGCCGGCGATCTTCGCGGCGACGCTGCCGGGCAACATGCACGCAGTCGCGACCGAGACGGCACCGAGCACTCCGATGGACTCGTGCACGCGGTGGGGGATGAAGGTGCGGGTGCTGAGCAGACCGCCATCCTTCGCCGGCGCGAGCAAGCTCATCTTGGGCACAGTCTTGTTGGTGACATCGCCGAGGTTCATCATTTCGCCGACCGCGAGACGAATCGCTTCGACGCGCTCTTTGAGCTCAGCGTTGGCTTCGAGCTCGGCGGGGGTTTCGTATCCGCTGATGCCGAAGTCGGATGCGTTCAGGCAGACCACCGGCATTCCGTTGTCGACCATCGTGACCTCAACGCCGTTGACCACATCAACCGCGTTACCCGTGGGCAACAGTGCGCCACAGCTCGAGCCCGCGACATCCTCGAAGTTGATGTTGATGGGTGCGTGTGTGCCGGGAACGCCGTCAATGCGCGCGGTTCCCTCGTAGTTCACGAGCCCGCCGGGAGTCTCGACGAATGCAGTCGCCTTCGAGTCGGTGTTCACCATGAAGATCGAAACCGGCGTGACGTCACCCGTTGCCGGAACGAGGCCCATCTCGATGGCGAATGGGCCAACACCGGCGAGGATGTTTCCGCAGTTTTGGGTGTCGGAGACCTCGGGGCGGTCGGGCCACACCTGCAAGAACAGGTAGTCCACGTCAATACCTTCACGGCTCGATTTGCTCACCACAGCGACCTTGGAGGTCAACGGGTGGCCTCCACCCATGCCGTCGATCTCGCGAACATCGGGCGAACCCATGGCGGCGAGCAGGAACTTGTCGCGCGCCTCGCGATCGGTCGGAAGGTCCGACTCGAGAAAGTAGAGGCCCTTGGATGTGCCTCCACGCATGACCGCGCAGGTTACTGCGCGCTGCGTGTTTGTCATCCTTCGTAGTCCACGTAGACGAGACCCTTGGCGGCCAGCTTCTCGCGCATGTTGTAGATGTCGAGACCGAGCTCACCCTTGGCCAGGCGCTCGCGCTTGCCGGCTTCGTTGGCCTCGCGCTCGCGAGCCTTCTCGAGAACAGCGGCAGCGTCTTCGCGGCGAACCACGCACACGCCGTCGATGTCCGAGACGATGACGTCACCGGGGCGCACATACTGGTTGGCAATGACGATCGGGGTCTGTACGTTGGCGATGGTCTCCTTGACTGTCCCCTGCGAGCAGATTGCCTTGGACCAGACCGGGAAGCCCATTTCAGTGAGAGTCGCGACATCGCGCACGCCCGCGTCAATGACGAGGCCGCGCACGCCGTGCGCCATGAGGCTCTCGGCAAGGAGGTCGCCGAGGTAGCCGTCTTCGCAGGGGCTAGTCGGGGTCACGACGAGGATGTCGCCAGGCTGCGCCTGCTCGACGGCAACGTGGATCATCCAGTTGTCCCCGGGTGCGACCTCGCAAGTGAGGGCGTTTCCGGCGATCTTCGCCGGGAAAATTGGGCGGAGGTGGTTGCTCATGAGGCCGATACGACCCTGTGCTTCGTGCACTGTTGCCGAGCCAAGCTCAGCGAGTCCGTCGACGATTTCCAGCGGGGTGCGCGGGGTTCCGCGAACGACCTTGGCCATTGTTTCTCCTTTGAAATGGAAGGGATTCGTCAACAGCCAAATGGTGCGGCGGTTTCGAGCGCTGACCGGGATTGACGACTCCCACAATTCCACCGCTTGCGAGGTATCAGGCGCAAAGCAAATTCCGGTCACCGGATGAATGGTTGGTGTTCAGTGGAAATGCCAATTCGCTAGTCTGGAAGCACCACCGAACAAGGAGTTTTCATGATTGGTTTCATGGCGTCGACCGCCGGCCGCTGGTTCCGCATCATCGTCGGCATCGTTCTGCTCATCGGTGGTCTTTTCTGGGGACCGTGGGGCTATGTCGCCTGCGTGCTGGGCGTCTTCTTCATCTCGGTCGGCGCAGCTGACGTGTGCGTTCTCGCGCCCCTCTTCGGTCGCAAGAGCATGAACGGTCGCGACCTCCGCAACTAACGCTCGCTAGTGGGCGAGGCCCGCGCGCTCGAACAGTTTCTTCATCCACTTCGGTGCCCACCAGTTGGCGTTGCCGAAAAGCTTCATCAGTGCGGGCACGAGCAGTCCTCGCACGACGGTTGCGTCGAGCAAGATCGCAAACGCGAGGCCGAGGCCGAGCATCTTGACGGTGGTCACGCCCGAGGTGAGCATCGGAAAGAAGTTCGCCGCGAGAATCAGCGCCGCCGCGGTAATGATTCGACCACTGCGCTGAAGTCCGAGAGCGACCGAGTCTTCGGTCGAGAGCCCCTGATCGTGGAGTTCCTTGATGCGACTGAGCAGGAACAGCTCATAGTCCATCGACAGCCCAAAGGTGACGACTGAGATCAGGATGAACATCGACGTCTCGATATTCTCGAGCGGAGTGAAATCGCCGATGAGCCACATGAGATTGCCATCCATGAACACCCAGGTCAAGAATCCGAGGGTCGCCACGAGCGAGACCAGGTTGAGCGCGAACGCCTTGAGTGGCAGCAGAATGCTTCCCGTGAAGAGGAACAGCAAAATCATCGTCGACAGGAATACCCACAGCAGCAGAATCGGCAACTTGTCGGTAATAGCGTTCATCGAGTCCGTGTAGTCGGCAGCAACACCACCCACCTGCGCTTCGAACGGTGCGTCAATCGCGCGCACCGAGTCGATGACCTTCATTCCGGCGCTCGAGCGGGCGATGACGTCTTCGATAGCGACTACTCGTTGCTGGTCGCCCTCGACGTAGTTCTTGAACAGGGGCGCCGCAAACATGTTGGTCTTGCCGTCTTTGGTGATGCCCAGCGCGCTCTGCACGCGCACGATGTGCTTCGTCTCGCTCAGGGTGTCCACGTAGGTCTGCAATTCAGCCTTCGTCGCTCCGGTGGCGATGATCTGGATGGGCATACCCTCCTGACCATCGAATCGCTCGCGCACAATCGCCGACGCGATCGCGGCCTGGTCAGTCTTGGCGAGCACGCGTTCGTCGACGAGCCCGAAGCTGACGTTGTGACCAAGCGCGACCAGTCCGCCGAGGGCCACGAGCGTCACGATGAAGACGGGGATCGCGCGACGCATGACGAAGCGCGAGATGGTTGCGAGCATGCCGGTGTCTTTGGGCGTGAAGTCGCGGCGAAGAACGCGGAACTTGTTCACACGATCGCCGAGCAGGGTCAGCATCGCCGGGAGCGCAATGAGCGCGCCGAGCACGGCTACGACGACGACAGCGACGCCGGCGATGCCCATCGACCGCAAGAAATACATCGGAAAGATCAACAGTGAGGCCAGCACGACCGCAACGGTCAGGCCGGAGAACAAGACTGTGCGGCCGGCGGTCTGCATGGTACGCATCACCGCGTCGTGAACATCCCCACCGCGGGCGCGTTCTTCGCGGAATCGGTTGATGATGAGCAGCGAGTAGTCGATGCCCAGACCTAGGGCCATTGCTGTGATGAGGTTCATCGCGAAGATGGAGACGTCGCTGAACTGGGTGGCAACCCACACGAAGAAGAACGAACCGAGCATGGCGAGACCACCGATGAGCAGTGGGAGCCCGGCAGCGACGAGCGAGCCGAACACAAACAGCAAGAGGATGATGCTCAGCGGGATCGCGATGCTCTCGGCCACACCAATGTCGTGCGCGATGCCCTGGTTGAGTGCGTTCGCCATGACTGACATGCCGGTGTAGTGCAGGCTGACTCCGTCGGACGATTCGCCGAGCGTCTTCATGACGAGAGTGGTCTCGGCAGAGATGGTCGCATCCGCGTCGTAGTTGACGAAGAAGTAAGCGGCCTTGTCGTCGGTGCTCTTGAGGCTGGCGGGGGATCCCAGTGAGTAGTAGCTGCTCACTGACTCCACGCCATCGATTTTCTTGATCGAGTCGGTGAGCGCCTTCGCCTCGACGAGTGACGCGGGGTCATCCACGTTCTGAGTGAAGTCGGCGATGATCGTCAGCTCGGGGTTGTCGACCTTGAATGTGTCGCGGAGTGTGTCGGTGACCTTGCTCGACTCGCTGTTGGGGTCGTTGTATCCCCCCGCCTGCATCGCGCTGAACGCCTGCATTCCCCACACTGAACTGAGCCCAACGAGACCAACGAAAATGAGCAACGAGATGAGGGGCTTGGCGATGACCAGGCGAGTAAAGCGGTTCATGGTGACTTTCTATTGCTGAATGAGACCCTCGGTGGGGTCGTCGCCGAAGGGTTTGAGCATATTGTGAGTGGCTGCGATGGCATCCCAGTTGAGGCGCCGACCACGCCAGGTGAAGATGAACAGCTTGACGATTTCTTCAATCGCACGCGCGATGAAAACACCATAGATGCCGAGTGGTGTGCATAGGCCGAGCAGCAGCGCGAGCGGCAGACCGAACACGAACGGTCCGATCGCATCGCCCATGATGACTCCGCGCAGGTCGTTACCGCTCGGCAAGATGGAGGCGCCCATGAGCGAAACGCGCACCTTGAGCGGTTGAAGCACGGCATTGATAAGGATTCCGACCGTCGTGTACGTCAGCACGATTACCGGGACCGCTGGGTAAAGCACGGGCAGCGCTAGTGACGAGAGCGCGTAGAGCAAACCGAACATGGCCGCGGTAATCAGACCAATCCGTTTGACGTAGGCGACCCACGCCCGTGCGAGTGTTCCATCACCCGCGCCCACGGCGCGACCGGTGAGGGCGTTGTTGGCGTTCATGAGGCCCATCGAGCCGACGAAGAACATACCTTCGAGGTTTCCCACAATCTGTGAGGCCGCCAACGCTGCATCGCCGATTTGTGCGGTGATCACGTTGTAAAGAAACTGTCCGCCCGACCAGATTCCGGCCGTCAATCCCATTGGCGCGGCGAGAACGATGAGCGGGCGGAGCACCGACCTCCACTCGCGCAGGTAGCCGGGCATCTCCCACTTCGCGACGCGGAACACGCCGAAAGTTTGGATCAACATGACGATGACTTTCAGCGCCCCGGCGATAATCATCGCCCAGGCAGCTCCGGGCACGCCCAGCGCAGGGATGGGCCCCCATCCATAAACCAAAACGAGAGCGAGCGGTACCTGCAGCACGCCCGTGGCGAGAGTCGCCACCATGGGGCTGCGCGCGTGGTCGGCTGAACGGAGCACTCCGCTGAGCACTTGACCGACCAGTCCCAAGAACAAGAAGCCCATTGACAGAGCAAGGTAGGTGGATCCAGTGGCGTCGACTTCAGCCGAGGCTCCGACCGCGCGAAAGATTTGACTGGGCCACAAGACGAAGGGAATGCCCACTGCGATGGCCGCGACGAACGCCGCGGTGATGGCTGCGGAGACAACCTTATTAAGTTCCTTCTCGCGCTTGGCGCCGTAGGCGCGTGCGACCAAAATCGAGGCGCTCGTTCCGAGCGAACCGAGCACGAAAAACGGGATGTACTGAATGCTCGAGGCGAAACCGACCGCCGCAATCGCGGTATCGCCGAGTCCGGCAACGATGATCTGGTTCACCAGGTTGAGGCCAAGAATCAGAATGAACTCGAGGCTTACCGGTACAGCGACGCGAGCCACCTCGCGACCGGGTCGCGGGGGAAGGTTGGTTTTCAGATGCTCAAGCATGCCGTCTCATTCAGTGCTCGATTAAAACTACCTCTTCAGCGAGTGAGCATTCGCTTAGTAGTCTGTGCCGAAGCAAGTGCAAGGAGGCTGCCGTGTGGAAGCTTGATGCGGCGAAGTCCGCTCTCATCGTTGTGGATATGCAGAACGACTTTGTTCTGGAAGGTGCGCCCATGGAGGTGCCCAACGCCCGCAAGGCGATTCCGCACATTCAGCGCCTCATTGCGGCTAGCCGCAAGCTGGACATCCCGGTTTTCTTCACCAAGCACACGCTGCTCGAGGATGCGTTCAACTCACCTCTTGAAGCGGAGTACAACCCGAAACTGTTCGACGTAGGCATGCGCAAGGGCACCCCCGGCTGGGACGTCATTGACGACCTTGCACCCGAACCCGAAGACACGCAGATTGAGAAGTACCGTTACAACGCGTTTCACAACACGCTGCTCGAGCCGACCCTGCGGACCATTCGCGGACTCAATCGCATTGACACTGTGATCATCACCGGCACGCTCACGGAGGTGTGCTGTGACTCGACGGCACGTGGCGCGTTCATGCGTGACTTCAAAGTCGCGTTCATTGACGATGCCACCGGCGGGCTCAGCACCCGTGCAGAAGACGCAACCTTCGATGCAATGGGCAAATTCTTTGGTCGCGTGATGCACACCGATGACGCACTGAGTGAACTCGGCGCCTAGTTTCTTCAGGTCGTGGAACGCGTAGGCTGTGTGTCATGCCTGAGACCTACGCCATTCACACGTCCGTTCACATCGATGCTTCGGCGAAGAAGATTTACGACATCCTCATCGATCTGAACCGATTCGACGAGTGGAACCCGTTCCGCACCTTCGACGAATCTGTCACCTCGACAGTTACTCAAGCGAAGCCGGGCGTCGGCTCGATCTATGACTACCAGGGAAAGAAGATTGGTCGTGGTCGCCAGCTCATCACGGCAGCCGACAAGCCCACGCTCATCACCTCTAAAATGAGCTTCTTCAAGGGTGACGCCGTTCGCGACACCGTCACGGTCGAGTACCGCATCGTGGAGGAAAGCTCTGGCACTCTGGTCACTTGGTTCATGCAGGGCGAGCGCGGATTCGTCGGCAAGTTCATGGGACAGGTCATGGGCTTCGACAAGATGATGGGCAAGTCGTTTGCCCTCGGTCTCGAGCGCCTCAAGGCTCTCGTCGAGTCAGAGGCTAAGTAGTGGCTCAGCAGTTTGACCAAGAAGTCATCGACGCCATCTGTGGCTACATGAACGGTAGCCAGGCGGAGAACCTGCTGCTCATGGTTCAGGTGCTCGCCGGCGAGAAAGATGCAACTGCTGCGCGCATGGTCAGCTTCGACTCTGACGCTGTCACGTTCTTGGCAACCGTTGCTGAGGGCGAGACCGAGGTCCGCCTCGAGTGGCCACACCCCTGTGAGACGCGTGCAGACGTGAAAGACCGCCTGTTCTTGCTGCTCGACCGCGCTATCGCTGCCTGGGACGGCAACTAGCCGCCGAGCGCACTGACCGCGGCGTGTGCCTCCACGAGCGCACGCACGGCGGAGTCAATGTCTTCGTCGGTCGTTTCGTGGCCGAGTGAGAATCGAACGGATGTTCGTGCGGTGTCTTCGTCGTATCCACATGCAATCAGCACGTGGCTGGGCTCATCCTTACCCGCAGCGCAGGCCGCTCCACTCGAGACGATCACGCCACGCTGTTCTAGTTCAAGCAGCAGTGTCTCCCCGTTCACGCCTGGAAAGACGAATGAGCAGATGCCGGGATGGCGTGCGCTGGTTGAGCTCGTCGAAAATGCAGTGCCAGTGAGTCGGGCCGAGGGGATGGCTGTGAGAATCGACTCAATAAGGCCCCTGTTGGTTGAGCCGCGCGAAGCGCTTACCGAAATCACATGCTCAACTGCCGTGGCGAGCGCGACCGCCCACGCGACATTTTCGGTACCCGAGCGCAACTCCCGTTCTTGACCGCCACCGTGCAACAGCGGCTCGAACGGCACGCCGCCACGAATGAGCAGGGCGCCCGAGCCCTTGGGGGCGCCAATCTTGTGACCCGAAACGGTCAGCGCGTCCACTCCGAGTTCGCCGAAATTGATCGGAAGCCAGCCCACTGCCTGAACCGCGTCGGTGTGCACCCGTGCGCCAGCACTCTGCGCGAGAGCGGCGATCTCGGCGACCGGGTGAACCGTGCCGATTTCGTTGTTGCCCAGCATCAGGGTCACCAGGGTCGTGTCTGCGCGCAGGCTCGTGCCCAGGTCGTCGAGTGAAATCTCGCCGGCGCGAGTGACCGGTAGCCAGGTCACCTCATAACCGTGCACGCGCTCGAGGTAGTCGAGGGTGGCGAGCACCGCTTCGTGTTCCGTGCGGGCGCTGATGATGTGTTTTCCGCGGGGGTTCGCTAGCGCGAGGCCGACGAGGGCGGCGTTGTTGCCCTCCGTTCCGCCGGAGGTGAAGATCACTTCGGATGCGCGTGCCCCGAGCGCTCGCGCGACGCGAGTGCGTGCATCCTCAAGCGCACCTGCTGCTCGATGCCCGAGCTCATGGGAGCTTGAGGGGTTGCCGAACTCACCCGTGAGGTACGGCCACGCCGCTTCGAGCGCCGCCGGAAGAACCGGCGTCGTCGCAGCGTGGTCGAGGTAAATCATGAGATTTCGATGTCCAAGCCGAGGTCGAGGGCTCGCGCGGAATGGGTGAGTGCGCCGACCGAGATGAAATCGACACCCGTTTCGGCGATAGCGAGCACGGTATCGAGGTTCACGCCTCCGCTCGCTTCAACTTTGGCGCGGCCAGCGACCTGGGCAACTCCGGTTCTCAGGTCAGCAATCGAGAAGTTGTCGAGCATGATGACCGTCACACCGCCGGCGAGTACGGCTTCGATTTGGTCCAGGCGATCGACCTCGACCTCGAACATCATGCCCTCGGGCAGTTGCGCTTTGACCCGGCGCAGCGCCTCCGTGATGTCGAGCCCGCCCGCGGTGAGTACGGCAAGGTGGTTGTCTTTTGCCATGAACGCGTCCGACAGGTTGAGTCGGTGATTGCGACCGCCACCGCAGACCACGGCGTGACGTTCGAAGGCGCGCAGGGTCGGGGTGGTCTTGCGCGTGTCGAGAATGACAGCGTCGGTGCCGGCGACCGCGTCAACGTAGGCGGCAGTCAGGGTGGCAATGCCACTCATGCGCTGGGCAAAGTTCAGACCGATTCGCTCCCCGGTCAGCACAGCTCGTGCGGGTCCGCTCACTCGGGCGAGCACGTCGCCAGCAACAAAGCGATCGCCGTCACGCTTCACTAGTTCAACCGTCATGCTCGGGTCGGTCAGCGTTAATGCTGCGGCGAAGACGTCGGCTCCGGCGAAGGTCCCCGGCTCGCGGGCGACCAGCTGAGCAACAGCGTGGGCCTCGGCCGGGATGACGAGAGCCGACGTGATGTCGCCAGTGGGCGCATCCTCAAGCAGGGCCGCGCGAACGACGGTTTCCATGTGTGAGCGGTCAAACATAATTTGTGGCCTTTACCAAAATGGGTGTCGCCTGCGCGGGCTGGATATCGGGAAAATCGAGCCGGTAGTGAGCGCCACGGGATTCGCGCCGAGCACGGGCCGATGTGGCGAGGGCATGGGCGAGCAGGAGCAAGTTGGCGTCTTCCCAGTCAGGGAACACGCGGTGCTCGCGGCGGGCCGGACGCCATTTTCCGAACGTCTCAAGGGCGCTCGCTAGGCCGGCTTCGTCTCGCGCGAGACCCACGTTGTCCCACATTGTGCTTTGCAGTTCGACGCGGTCAACCACCGCACGGTCTTGACCTCCACGCGCATAGATGTCGTCGACACTGAGCTCGATTTCGGTCACGGCCGCGTCTGCCCAGCGAGCCTTGGGTGCATTGTCTGGCCACGGTTGATCGAGTGTCTTGATGGCGCGGCGCGAGGTCACGATGGACTCCAGTAGCGAGTTTGAGGCTAAGCGATTGGCTCCGTGTGCTCCGGTGCAGCCAACCTCGCCCACCGCGTAAAGCCCGGGAACGCTGGTGCGGCCGTCGATGTCAGTCGCAACGCCGCCCATCCAGTAGTGAGCAGCGGGTGTCACGGGGATGGGATCCTTCGTCCAATCGAGACCGTACTTACGGCACACCGTTGTGATTCCGGGGAACCGTTTCGCGAGCAGGTCGCGCCCGAGCGCGGTGGCATCCAGCAGAACGGGCTGTCCCTCTTGTGCGCGCATTTGGCGCTGCACTTCTCGGGCCACAACGTCGCGGGGCGCCAGTTCAGCACGCGGATCGACTGCGCTCATAAAGCGCTCCCCGCGGGCGTTCAGCAGCACGGCTCCCTCGCCACGCACCGCCTCCGAGATCAGAAAGCTTCCCGGCACGGCTAGAGCGGTCGGGTGAAACTGGTAGAACTCGAGGTCCGCAGCAATCGCTCCCGCCCGCAGAGCTGCCGCCACACCATCGCCCGTTGTGACCGCAGGATTCGTCGTGTGGCGATAGAGCTGCCCCGCGCCGCCGCTGGCGAGAATGACAATCTCGGCATCCACGAATTGTGCACCGCTCGCGGTGAGGAGTGTGACACCTGCGACACGACGGCTTCCGGCAACCGAGACGTCAGTGACGATGTCGATAAGAAAGGTGTGCTCGAAAATTTCCGCCACACGCGAGGTCGCAGCCCGCACGAGCGCGTCGGCGATTCCGGCCCCGGTCGCGTCGCCGCCCGCGTGCAAAATCCGCGGGCGTGAGTGGGCGCCTTCGAGCCCGCGAGCAAAGTCGTTGCCCGCGCGGTCGAATTCAACACCCCACTGGATGAGCTCCTCAATACTCGCCGGACCGTCTTCACAGAGCACTTTCACCGCAGGCTCCCAGGCCAGGCCGGCACCGGCGCTCAGGGTGTCGGCGATGTGCGACTCGATCGAGTCGTCGGCGCTGGTCACAGCGGATATGCCGCCCTGCGCATAGTGCGTGTTGCTCTCGCCGAGGTTCGCCTTCGTCACGAGCGTGACGTGGTGCCCCAGCGCGGTCGCATCAATGGCCGCAATGAGGCCGGCGACGCCGCTTCCAATAACAACAACGCGTGACATGACTACAGCGGCTTTGCGGCCAGCATCCTTTCGAGTGCGACCTTGGCCTGCTCGGCCGTCTCGGCGTCGACGGTGATCTGGTTCACAACTTCGCCAGCGACCAGTCGCTCGAGCACCCAAGCGAGGTAGCCAGGGTGAATGCGATACATCGTGGAGCACGGGCAGATGACGGGGTCGAGACAGAAGATGGTGTGCTCCGGGTGCTGTGCGGCAAGTCGCTGAACCATATTGATCTCGGTGCCGATGGCGAAGACGCTCGGTTCGTGAGCCTGCTCAATGGCGCGGCGGATGTAGTCGGTTGACCCGTTTTCATCGGCTGCGTCGACGACCGCCATCGGACACTCAGGGTGAACGATGACGCGCACGCCCGGATAGTCGGCGCGGGCCTTGTCGATCTGGTCAACCGTGAAGCGCTTGTGTACCGAACAAAAGCCGTTCCACAACACGACCTTGGCGTCGCGCAGCTCTTGCTCGCTGTTGCCGCCGAGCGGCTTACGGCCGTGCCACAGCGGCATGTCATCAACTGAGATGCCCATGGCCTTCGCGGTATTGCGCCCAAGGTGCTGGTCGGGAAAGAAGAGCACGCGCTGGCCGCGTTCGAACGCCCACTTGAGCACGATGGTCGCGTTGGACGAGGTGCACACGATTCCACCGTTGCGTCCGCAGAAGGCCTTGAGTGCCGCAGATGAGTTCATGTACGTGACGGGGATGATTGGCGCGCGACCGTCGGCATCGGGCTCGCTGCCGTAGATCGCGGTGAGCTCGGCCCAGCACTGTTCAACGGAGTCGGCGTCTGCCATGTCGGCCATCGAGCATCCGGCCGCGAGGTTGGGAAGAATCACTGACTGGTCGGCGCCCGAAAGGATGTCAGCGGTCTCTGCCATAAAGTGCACGCCACAGAACACAATCGACTCAGCTTCGGGATGCGCTTTCGCAGCATTGGCCAGCTGGAACGAGTCACCGAGGTAATCGGCGTGCTGCACGATTTCGTCGCGCTGGTAGAAGTGGCCCAGGATCACGACGCGGTCGCCAAGCGTTTGCTTGGCAGCGCGGATTCGTTCGTGCAGCTCCTCGTTGGAAGCCGACTTGTACTCGTTCGGCAATGCGCCTTGAACGGGGGATCCCACCGGGATGATGTCTCCGAGCGATGCGCCGGGCCCGTAGCTGGGTATGCCCTGATCGAACTCCCACGGCCCCTTGGCAAGACCCGGGTCGCACGTCGAGTCCGTGGTCGACCCCGTGGCGACGAGACGAATTCGTTCGTCAACGGATGCGTTGGTCATGATGCTGCTCCTTGCGCTTGCCTCTGAAGAGTGCGGGTCAGGGGGTCGGGATCGGTCAGGTCGCGGGTGCGGCTGTAGCGATACAGCTGTGGTGGTCGGTGACGCGTACCCGAGAGTCGCTCACCGGTGGGTTCCACGATGTTCGCTGACTCGACCATGCGACGAAAGTTGCCCGGGTCGAGGCGTTTGCCGAGAACGGCTTCGTAGACCTCACGAAGTTGCGCAAGCGTGAAGGTGTCGCCCAAGAATCCCAGCGCCACGCGCGAGTACTCAATCTTGCTGCGCAGACGCCACAGCGCGTAGTCAACAATCAGGTTGTGGTCGAATGCAAGCGAGGGAACATCATCCGCAAAAAACCATCGCACGTTTTCGCTCTCGACCGCCGCGGCCGCTTCATCGGTTCCGACGAGAGCCCAGTACACAATCGAAACAACGCGCTCGGGCGACCGGTCGACCTGCCCGAATGCGTAGAGCTGTTCCAGGTAGCGAGGCTCAAGACCGGTGGTCGCATACAGCGATGCGGCGGCCGCGGTCTGCAGATCGTCAGCTGACTTGAGGGGAGCGCCGGGCAGTGCCCATTTACCTTCATGGGGGCTGCGAATGCGACGCACGAGTGGCAGTGCAACCTTCATTGCGCCGCGAGAATCGGGGCGCAAGGTAAAAATCACCGTGGATACGGCAACGAGCGGCGCATTCGTCATGATTACCTCAAGATAATGTCATTTTGACTTTAAGGCAAGTTTGTCCGCTACGGGGAAAGAGCCGACTCAAGACAGTTCTGTATGTTCGGTCTGGTATGCAAGTATTCATCTATTAGTTCTGCCCTTGACCGTTGAGGAGCTGTCCCGTGCCAGAGTCGCCACTCGAACAAGATCCCCGCTTCCAAGCGCTCATTCGTCGTGCCGCGTCGTCACCCATGACGCGCCGTTCACTGCTTGCCGGTGCGGGTGCTGGTCTCGCGCTTGCCGGATTGGCCGCGTGCACGCCTGGCGGTGGCGGTAGCCTCAAGCCGGCAGCTGACAAATCGGACACCGAGAAGACGCTCAAGTGGGCCAACTGGCCGCTCTACATCGACCAAGATGACAAGGGTCAGTACCCGACGATCATGATGTTCGAGAAGCAGAGCGGCATCAAAGTCACCTACGAAGAAGCCATCCCAACCAATGAGGACTTCTACGCCAAGGTCAAAGACAATCTCTTGCTCGGTAAGGACATCGGCTTCGATGTCATGACCCTCACCGACTACTTCGCCGCGCGCATGGTGCGACAGGGACTCGTGCAGCCCCTTGGCATCAACGACGCTGCGATGAAGAACGCGAAGAACAACCTTCTTCCGGTGTATCAAGACATCGCCTACGACCCGGGTCGTGAGTACTCGCTCCCGTGGCAGTCGGGCCTCACCGGATTGGCCTGGGCCAAGTCGTGGTCGAAGGTGGGACCGACTTCGGTCGACGAGCTGTGGGATCCGAAGCTCAAAGGCAAGATTGCGCTGCTCGACCAGTGGACTGACACCATGGCCGTCATCATGGCGAGCATGGGCGTTGACATCGCTGGCAACTGGGGCGACACCGAGTACGAGGCAGCCATCGAAGTTCTGACCAAGCAGGTTCAGGACGGTCAAGTTCGTGCCTTCACCGGCAACGACTACTCCGAACTATTCAAGAGTGGAGACATCGTTGCCTGCACCGGTTGGTCGGGCGACATCTTCGTGATGAACACCGAGGCCGGCTCCGACAAGTGGGGCTTCAACATTCCGGACAAGGGTGGCTACCTCTGGAGTGACAACTTCATGCTTCCGATGGGATCGGCGCACAAGAAGAACGCTCAGAAGCTCATCGACTTCTACTACGAGCCAGAAGTTGCCGCGACCGTCGCTGCCTATGTGAACTACATCACTCCGGTGAACGGTGCTCAGGAAGCGATGAAGAAGGTCGATCCTTCGCTCGCTGACAACCCGCTGATCTTCCCCACGGCCGATACTCTGGCCCGCGCAAAGGCGTTTCGTCAGATCACGCCGGCCGAAGACAAGAAGTACGCAACCCTGTTCGAGAAGGCCAAGGTCGCCTAGTGGCCGGGCAGGTGCTTAGCGACACAGGAACAGAACTTCGCCTCGAATCCATCCGTAAGGAATACCCCGGGTTCGTCGCGGTCGACAACATCGACCTCACGATTCCCGCGGGTGAATTCTTTGCGCTCCTTGGCCCGAGTGGATGTGGCAAGACCACAACGCTGCGCATGATTGCCGGTCTCGACGATCCCACCTCGGGACGCATTCTTCTCGGTGGCGAAGACATCACACACACCAAGGCCTACAAGCGCCCGGTGAACACGGTCTTCCAGTCGTACGCGCTGTTTCCGCACCTGACCATTCTCGAGAATGTCGCATTCGGTTTGCGTCGGCGTAAGGTTGCTGACGCGAAGGCGCAGGCCATCGCCGCGCTTGAGCTCGTTCAGCTTGCTCACGTGGCCGACCGTCGCCCAGCGCAGCTCTCGGGAGGTCAGCAACAGCGAGTCGCGCTCGCGCGCGCAATCGTAAACCGCCCGGCCCTGCTCTTGCTCGACGAACCTCTCGGTGCTCTTGACCTCAAGCTGCGTCGCCAGATGCAGATGGAGCTCAAGAAGATTCAGGCGGATGTGGGTCTGACCTTCGTGCACGTTACCCACGACCAAGAAGAGGCCATGACCATGGCCGACACGGTCGCGGTCATGAATCAGGGACTCATCGAACAGATGGGTGCTCCAGAGGCGATGTATGACCTCCCGCGTACTGCCTTCGTGGCTGACTTTCTCGGTCAGTCAAACATTTTCCGTGGACAAGCCTCGAGCGCAAACGCGAGCACCATCCAGGTCGAGCTCGGCGGTTCATCGGTGCGCATCCCGGTTGCACGCGCAGCTAAATCAAGTGGCGATGTGAGCGTCGGTGTTCGTCCGGAAAAGATGTCGATTCACGTGGGCAAGGTCCCGGCCAGCGCGAACCGCAATGTGCTGTCCGGCGGTCGCGTTTTCGATGTCGACTTCACCGGTGTGAGTTCACAGTTCAGTGTTGACTTCGGCGCACTCGGCAACGTGGTTGTCTTCGAGCAGAACCTCAACGCGCTTCCCAGCGTGAACATCGGTGATGAGGTCAGCGTCTCGTGGGAAATTGACCGTGGTTTCGGTCTGCTCGATCACCGCCCGGAGGTCGTCGCCTCCGACGAGAGCGAGCAGTAGTCATGGCATTCGCCGCGTTCGCTGACACGAGTGAGAAGAAGGCGCAGGAGCCGGTCAAGAAGAGCCGCGTCGCGATTGCTTTGCTGTTGCCAGGTATTGCCTACCTGACACTCTTCTTTCTTGCTCCGCTGGTCTCTCTCGTGCTCACCTCGTTCATGGCCCCCGACCCGAACTCGGTCGACATGGGCACCTACGTATACGCGTTCCAGTGGCAGAACTACGTGGACACGATCAGTGCCAACTGGATGTTCTATGTTCGTTCCTTCGCCTTCGCGATTACGGCAACGGTTCTGGCGCTCGTCATCAGCTACCCGATTGCCTATTTCATCGGTGTCTACGCACGCAAATGGCCGGCAATTCAGGCCTTTGCCCTCATCCTGGTGATTGCCCCGTTCTTCATCAGCTTCTTGCTGCGCACCCTCGCCTGGAAGCAAATCCTGGGTGACGACGGATGGGTAGTGAGCACGCTCAAGGCCGTGTCGATTCTGCCCCCCGACGGACACCTGACTGGAACGGCTTTTTCCGTCATCTTCGGTCTAACCTACAACTTCATTCCGTTCATGGTGCTCCCGATTTATGCGAGCCTTGAGCGCCTCGACATTCGCCTCATCGAGGCCGGGCGCGACCTGTACGCCTCTCCGTCGACGACATTTTGGAAGGTGACGCTTCCCCTGTCGATGCCGGGCGTGGTCGCCGGCACGCTGCTCACCTTCATTCCCGCCAGTGGCGACTTCGTCAACGCGTCGCAACAGTTTCTTGGTGGACCTAGTTCGCAAATGGTGGGTAACCAGATTTCGTCGAACTTCCTCAAGATTCTTGACTACCCGACCGCTTCAGTGCTCTCGGTAGTTCTCATGGCGATCATCATGGTGATCGTGTCGGTCTATGTGCGACGAACCGGAACGGAGGACTTGGTATGAAAGGTTCCATTTTCGGTCGAGCGCTTCTGCCGATTTACACGATTCTGGCGCTCGTTTTTCTGCTCATCCCAATCGTCTACACGATGGTGTTTTCGTTCAATGATTCCTACAAGACGAACATCACCTGGCAGGGTTTCACGCTGCGCAACTGGACGAATGTCTGCGACGCGCAGGGTCTCTGTGAGGCGTTTGGCAACAGCATCATCATTGGCGTGGTGGCGACCCTCATCGCAACGGCCATCGGAACTGCTCTTGCCATCGCGCTGGTGCGCTACAAGTTCCGCGGTCGATCTCTGGTCAGCTTGCTCATCTTCATCCCGATGGCAACGCCCGAAGTTGTTTTGGGTGCCGGCCTCGCCGCTCAGTTCTTTGCGCTGGGAACAGCAAAGGGCATGCTGACGGTCATCCTGGCGCACACACTGTTCTGTCTGAGTTTCGTGGTGGTCACCGTCAAGGCTCGTGTGGCTAGCCTTGACGCGTCGATTGAAGAGGCTGGTCGCGACCTCTACGCTTCACCTTCGCAGGTGTTCTGGCGCATTACGTTTCCGTTGCTCATGCCCGGTATCGCGGCTGCCGCTTTGCTCTCGTTTGCGCTGAGCTTTGACGACTTCATCATCACGTACTTCAACTCCGGATCGATGCAAACCTTCCCGACCTTTATCTACATCTCGGCGGTTCGTGGCGTTCCCGCCGAGGCAAACGTCATCGCATCCGCGGTGTTCTTGCTCGCGATCATCGGTGTGACCGTGTCGCAGGTCGTGTCGAGCGCTCGAAAGCGTCGGCTCAAAGCACGCGCCTGATAACCTAGACCCACAACTGAATATCGGACCATCAGGTCGACGCGGGAGAGTTCGCAGGTTACACGCGAACACCGAAGGAGCAATCCTCCCCGACAATCTCTCAGGTGAATGCACCGCGTTGAACTGGTCACTCTGAAAAGTAGAGGTCACACTCTCGCCCATGGTGAAAATCCGCGACGCAAGTCGTGCGGTGAAGCTCTCAGGCACAAACGACAGAGGGGGAGTTTTCTTTAGTTGGACATTTCCAGAAAGAAGACTCGTGACCGAGACACTCCGATACTCACCTCTGCACCACGTGCATGAATCCTTGGGTGCTGGCTTCACTGATTTTGCCGGCTGGCAAATGCCGGTTCGCTACTCGAGCGATCTCGCCGAGCACCACGCCGTTCGTGAGTCGGCCGGTATTTTTGACATTTCACACATGGCGGAAATCTCGGTCACCGGCGCCGACGCGGCGGCCTATCTCGACTACGCGGTTTCGACGCAGGTGTCGGCAGACCCAATCGGTCGCGCGCGCTATTCGCTGCTACTTAACGACGCCGGGGGCATCATCGATGACCTCATCATCTACCGTCTGAGCGACGCGCACTATCTCGTTGTTGCCAATGCCGGTAACCGTTTCAACGTTGTCGATGCGTTGACCGCGCGCACCGCAGGCTTTGTCGTTGATGTGCGTGACCAATCCGATGAGACCGCGATGATTGCGGTTCAGGGACCTCACTCGCTCGCCATCCTCGAGAATGCCGTCGGTCTTTCGGTTGAGGTGGATGCTCCCGGGCATTTCACCGCGACGCTGGCTGAGCTGGGCTACTACCGGATTGTTCCCGGCGTATTCCTCGGGCACCCAGTACTCATCGCGCGTACCGGGTACACCGGTGAAGACGGGTTTGAAATTTACATTGACACGGCGGCGGCATCCGAGCTGTGGATTGCCCTCTCGGAGTCGGGTGAGTCGCGCGGCCTCGTTCCCTGTGGACTAGCTTGCCGTGACACTCTTCGGCTCGAAGCGGGAATGCCGCTCTACGGTCACGAACTTGATCTCACAACTCGCCCTGACCAGGCAGGACTTGCCCGAAGTGTTGACCTGAGCAAGCCGAACGATTTTGTTGGTCGTGACGCCAGCGCCAAACCCGCCCCCGCTGACGCGCCAGTTTTGGTTGGCTTGGCGGGCGACGGCAAGCGAGCTGCGCGAGCTGGTTACGAGGTCATCGCGGCGGATCGTCGTGTGGGAGAGATCACTTCGGGTGCACTGTCGCCGACGCTTGGCTTCCCGATTGCACTTGCCTATGTTTCGCCAGAATTCGCAGAGATCGGCACAAGCCTCGAGGTCGACATCCGTGGAACTCGACAGCCGTACACCGTTGTGAAATTGCCCTTCTACAAGAGAAAGAAGTAATCATGTCTAACCCCAGCGATCGTCTCTACACCGCCGAGCACGAGTGGCTCCTCGTCGATGGCGACGAGGCAACCGTCGGTATCACCGCCTTCGCCGCTGAGAAGCTCGGCGATGTGGTCTACGTTGAACTGCCCTCCGTCGGTACTCAGATTTCAGCCGGCAGCGTGGTCGGCGAGATCGAGTCGACCAAGTCGGTAGGCGAGCTTTTCGCCCCCGTTTCGGGCGAGGTAATCGCCGCTAACGACGATGTGGTCGCAAGCCCCGAGTTGGTCAATAGCGATCCGTTCGGCGCCGGATGGCTCATCCGTGTTCGTGTCAGTGACACCGGTGCGACGCTCTCCGTCGACGAGTACAACACGCTCACCGCCGAATAACGCACACTTTCTCCGCACCCACAGATACAAGGACTTTCATGCCCGCGCAGTTCGTTACCCGACACATCGGCACCAGTTCCGAAGCCCAGAGCGACATGCTCGCCCAGCTCGGTTATGGGTCGCTCGAGGATTTGATGGCGGCGGCGATTCCGCAAAGCATCCAGGTTGAAAAGTTCCGGTCGGCAGGTGAGTCGTTCCTGCCCGACCCCGTTTCTGAAGCAGAGGCGCTCGCCGAGCTCCGCGCCCTCGCTAGCGAAAACCGCGTTCGCCGATCGATGATCGGTCAGGGCTATTACGGCACTTACACTCCCGCGGTGATCAAGCGGAATGTGTTGGAGAACCCGAGCTGGTACACCGCCTACACGCCGTATCAGCCTGAAATTTCGCAGGGGCGCCTCGAAGCGCTGATCAATTTCCAAACCATGGTGACGGATCTGACCGCACTCGATATCGCCAACGCATCAATGCTGGATGAGGGCACGGCTGCGGTCGAAGCAATGCTCATGGCACGCCGCGCCTCGAAGAGCAGCTCCAATGTGTTCGTGGTGGATGCGGATGTCTTTCCGCAGACACTCTCCCTGCTCATGGACAGGGCTCTGCCCGTCGGTATCGAGGTCGTGGTTGCCGACGTCGCGGGCGGCGAGCTCCCGCAAGGGTTCGGTCTGCTCGTGCAGTACCCGAGCGCATCCGGACGCATTTGGAACCCCCAGCCGGCACTGGCTCAGGCCCGTGAAGCCGGCGCTGTCACCGTGGTGGTGGCCGATCTGCTCGCACTGACACTTCTCACCCCACCCGGTGAGCTCGGCGCCGATATTGCGGCTGGAACAACCCAACGATTCGGCGTTCCACTCGGCTTCGGTGGCCCTCACGCGGGATATCTGGCGGTGCGCGCCGGTCTCGAGCGCAGCATGCCCGGTCGACTCGTTGGTCTCTCGAAAGATGCCAACGGCGAGCCGGCTTATCGACTCACGCTTCAGGCGCGCGAGCAGCACATCCGCCGCGAAAAGGCCACGTCGAACATTTGCACCGCGCAGGTTCTGCTCGCCGTGATGGCCGGCATGTATGCGGTCTACCACGGGCCCGAGGGGCTGCGCGACATTGCACGGGATGTTCACTCCAAGGCCAGCGCGCTTGCCACCCTTCTGGCCGCTGTCGGCCAACCGGTTTCTCACGAGCACTTCTTCGACACCCTTGAGGTGGTCGTGCCGGGGCGTGCCGGAACGATCATCGATGACGCGGCTGAAGCCGGGTTCCTGCTGCGTCGCGTCGACAAGAACACGGTGGGAATCGCGGTAGACGAGACCACCACAGAGGCGGAGATCGAGCGTCTCGCGGGCTTGTTCGGAGCGACGTCGTCATTCGTCGAGGCGCCTCAGGCGTTGCCTGCAGATTTGCTTCGCACGAGTTCGTTCCTGACGCACGACGTGTTCAACACGCACACCTCTGAGACCAGCATGATGCGCTATCTCAAGCGTCTCGCTGACTTTGACTATGCGTTGGACCGCGGCATGATTCCGCTCGGTTCCTGCACGATGAAGCTCAACGCGGCCGCCGAGATGGAGGCCGTTTCGTGGCCCGAGTTCTCCAACCTGCACCCCTTCGCGCCCAAATCTGATGTTCGTGGCAGCTTGAAGCTCATCCGACAGGTTGAGAAGTGGCTCATCGATGTCACTGGCTACGACTCGGTGTCACTTCAGCCGAACGCAGGCAGCCAAGGTGAGCTCGCAGGGCTGCTGGCCATTCGTGCCTACCACCTCTCGCGCGGTGATGCTCAGCGCACCGTGTGTCTCATCCCGTCAAGTGCCCACGGAACCAATGCGGCTAGCGCAGTGCTCGCGGGAATGAGTGTTGTGGTTGTTGCCTGTGACGACCAGGGCAACGTGGATCTCGCCGACCTGCGCGCGAAAATCGACCTGCACGCCGAGTCGCTCGCGGCGCTCATGATTACCTACCCGTCCACTCACGGAGTGTACGAACACGATGTTCTCGACATCACCGATGCCGTGCACGCGGCAGGTGGTCAGGTGTACGTCGACGGTGCGAACATGAACGCGATGACCGGATTCGCGCGCTACGGCGACCTCGGTGGAGACGTCTCACACCTCAACCTGCACAAGACATTCTGCATTCCGCACGGTGGTGGCGGTCCTGGTGTGGGACCGGTCGCCGCCAAGGCCCACCTCGCACCGTTCTTGCCGGGCCACCCGCTCGCCCAGTCGGACAAGCACATCTTGCTCGTCGATGGCGAATTGAAGCGCGTTGAGCATGCTGGTCCGCAGATTTCTGGAGCCGCCTACGGTAGCGCTAGCATTCTGCCGATCTCGTGGGCCTACGTGCGCATGATGGGATATGACGGTATCCGTCAAGCCACCGCATCGGCCGTGCTTGCAGCGAATTACATTGCTCGTCGTCTCGAGGCGCACTTCCCTGTGCTCTACACGGGTGAGAACGGGCTCGTCGCTCACGAGTGCATCCTCGACCTGCGCCCGCTCACCGCGTCAACGGGCATTTCAGTGGACGACGTCGCTAAGCGACTCGTCGACTTCGGCTTCCACGCACCCACAATGAGCTTCCCGGTCGCTGGCACGCTCATGGTGGAACCGACCGAGAGTGAAGATCGCGCAGAACTCGATCGTTTCATCGACGCGATGATTGCGATTAGGGCCGAGGCTGATGCGGTCGCCAACGGCGAGTGGTCTGTCGACAACAACCCTCTGGTCAATGCCCCACACACGGCGGCGGATGTCGCGGGGGAGTGGGATCGCCCCTACTCGCGTGAGCAAGCCGTCTACCCATTCGCTCACGGGCTCGATGCCCGCGCACGAATCACCAGCGTCAGAAGCAAGTACTGGCCGCCCGTTCGACGAGTGGACAACGCGTTCGGTGACCGCAATCTCGTGTGCGCGTGCCCGTCGCCGGAGGCGTTCGAGGGTTAAAAAGTTTTAGGTCGGTTATCTCGCCCCCAACTCGCGACAACCGACCTGACATTCCAAGGAATGCAACTCTTTGTCACACGGTACTAGAGCGACTTCAGCGAGTAAACGGGTTGAGGGGGATATCCCTCGTTTTTGTTGGGGATGTTTCCAAACCGTTATTTTGCAGGCGTAGAAGAGGGCGCGGGGGTTGCGCCAGCGACCTGCTTCTTCGAGGTGTCGCTGATGCCGTAATTCTCGATGGTCGTCTGCGTCATCGTGCCATCGGTGCTGGTCTTGCTCAGCTCGGTGCCATTGACCAGGTTCTTCGAGATACGCACGGTGAGCGTGAGCACACCGTTGGTGACTTTGAATTCTTCTTTCGCGTAGTCGAACTGCCCGTTGGTCAGCGGGCCGTCGCTAATCATCTTCGGGAGTGCAAATAGAAAGAGATAGTCCTCTTTGCCCTGGGTGGCAGGAGCATTGGGCGTCGCCAGGTTGATGAAGGCGATGTTCTTGCCGGCAGGAGCGGTTGCGTCATAGATGATGCCGTACTGGGCATTCTCGAGCAGCACTTGTTCGGTGCCACTCTTCGTCTTGAAGCTCGTGATGGAGTCGTTGACAACCTTCAAGAGTGCCGTTTTAGCGGCATCCCCGTGCATTGTTCGCGTCTCAAGGTCGTTGGAGCATCCGGAGAGACCGGCGACGAGTGCGGTAGTGATCAGTCCAGCTGAAATGACGCGAGCAAGCATGCTCTAAGCCTACCGATTTGTTCCCGGCAAAAATCCTGGGAAAGCACTGGCAACGAGCGGGTACCCAACGAACGAGACGACGTCGAGAATGAAGTGTGCCATCACGAGTGGCATGACGCGTCCCCAGCGTTGATAGCACCAGCCGAAAACGACCCCCATGATGGCGTTGCCGATGAACGGCCCGAACCCTTGGTACAGGTGGTAGCTGCCGCGCAACAACGCGCTGGTGAGAATGATCGACCAGGTGCGCCATCCGAGGTCTCGTAGTTTGGCGAAGAGAAAGCCCACCACGATGATTTCTTCTTCGAGTGCAGCGCGCGCTGCGACGAGAACGAGCACGGGTACTGTCCACCAGTATTGTCCGAGCGCGGTAGGAACGATCGTGACCGTGATGCCCAGGGCGTGACCCAGCAAGTACAGTCCGATACCCGGAACGCCAATGGCCAGGGCCAACAGAGCGCCGCCTCCGGTATCGCGACCGAAGCGCGTGAAGTCGAGTCCGATGCGTCGAAATGGATTGGTGCCGGGACCCCACAGAAAGTAAAGCGCGAGCGCCACCGGAACGAGGGCGAAGAAGACTCCGAGCAGCTGATAAATCAGGTCGAAGATGGGCTGATCAGCGAGCGCGCGATTAATCGTTGCCGTTTGGTCGCGCAACGCTTCAGTCTGGGCGAGCCGTTGAATGACGGCCACGACTGAGTAAACCGCGGATGCTCCCAGCGATAGACCGAGAACAAGCCAGATTTGGGCAATCGTGCGGCGTCGCTCTTGCCGGTGGGTCCATGTCACAGGCTCAGCCTAGAGGCAGCTTTCGCTTAATTCGCCGTAACCATTTCGCAACGAAGAGGTGGTGTTATTGCGAACGCCTCATGGCTAGGCTGACGCTAACGCACGCCACGGACCCCACCGCGGCAGAACACTCACCAGGAGGAAATAAGTGCGCACATTCAAACTGGCGGCAACCCTTGTCGCCGTGGCAACAGCAGTTGCGTTAACTCTGACTGGTTGTGCCCCCGCGGGTAACAACAACCTCGTTTCGGTTAACGGCAACGAACCGCAAAACCCTCTCGTGCCTGGAAACACCAACGAAGTCGGAGGCGGTCTCATTCTCGACTCGATCTTCGCGGGCTTGGTCTACTACGACGCCAAGGGGGCAACCGTCAACGAGATGGCTGACTCCATCACGTCGTCGGACAACATCAATTGGGACATCAAGATCAAGAGCGGATGGAAGTTCACCAACGGTGAAGACGTCACCGCTAAGAGCTACGTCGATGCATGGCAGTACGCCGCCAAGTTCTCGAACGCCCAGCTGAACAGCTACTACTTCGACATCATCGAGGGCTTCTCCTATGAGAAGGACACCGAGCTCACCGGACTCAAGGTCGTCAGTGACACCGAGTTCACCGTCAAGCTCGCTGGTCCGCAGTCGGACTTCCCGCTGCGCCTCGGTTACTCGGGCTTCTACCCGTTGCCAGAGTCGTTCTACGCTGACCCCAAGGCATTCGGTGAAAACCCGGTTGGCAACGGCCCTTACATGCTTAAAGAGAACGGTGCCTGGAAGCACAACGTTGACATCCAGCTGGTCAAGAACCCTGGCTACAACGGTGGACGAAAGCCCATGAACGGCGGCCTGGACATCGTGTTCTACGCCACGATGGAAGCCGCATACGCTGACCTGCAGGCCGACCACCTTGACGTGATGCAGGGCATTCCTGACTCGGCCATGGCGACCTTCCAGAAGGACCTCCCGGATCGCTCGGTTCTTCAGGGGGCTGCAGTGTTCCAGTCGTTCACAATCCCGGAGCGCATCAAGCACTTCGGCGCTGATGACGAAGGTTACCTGCGTCGTGCCGCTATCTCGATGGCTATCGACCGCCCCGAGATGATCAAAGCAATCTTCAACGGCACCCGCCAACCAGCCAAGGACTTCACGTCGCCGGTTATCGCCGGTTGGAGCGGGGACCTCAAGGGTTCGGATGTTCTCACGTTCAACGCAGCCAAGGCCAAGGAACTGTGGGCCAAGGCCGACGCAATCTCACCGTGGAGCGGAAGCTTCGAGATCGCGTACAACGCTGACGGTGGACATCAGGGATGGGTCGACGCAGTGGCTAACCAGATCAAGAACAACCTGGGTATCGACGCCAAGGGCGCTCCGTACCCGACGTTCGCAGAACTGCGCACCGCTGTCACCGACAAGAGCATCATGACCGCCTTCCGTACCGGCTGGCAGGCTGACTACCCGGCTCTCGCCAACTTCCTCATTCCGCTGTACCAAACCGGTGCTGGCGCGAATGATGGACAGTACTCGAACGCTGATGTCGATGCTCTGTTCGTCAAGGGAAACCAGGCGAAGTCGGTAGACGAAGGTAACAAGTTCTACCAGCAGGCCCAGGAGATCCTCCTACAGCAGCTGCCCGCGATTCCGCTCTGGTACGGCATCACCGACGGTGGTTGGTCCACCAAGGTGAGCAACGTGCAGTACGGATGGAACGGCGTGCCGCTTCTGTTCCAGGTCCTGAAGAAGTAGTTCTTCGGTAAACACCCAGCAAATGGGGTGGCAGTTCTCTAGGACTGCCACCCCATTTCACCCGTAGGCTAACTCCCGTGTTCGGTTACATCGTTCGTCGTGTTCTGCAGGCGATTCCGGTCTTCTTCGGAACCACCCTGTTGATTTACTTCATGGTTTTTGCCATGCCCGGCGACCCCATCGTGGCACTCTTTGGTGACCACGGCGTCAACGAGGCCGTCGCTCAGCAATTGCGTGAGCGGTACCACCTCGATCAGCCGTTCATCATGCAGTATTTGATTTACATCGGCGGCATTTTTCATGGTGACTTTGGCACATCATTTTCCGGTCAGCCGGTCGCGACGATTCTTGCTCAAACATTTCCGGTCACCATCCGCCTAGCCATCTTGGCGTTGCTCTTTGAAATGGTTTTCGGAATCGGAATCGGACTCATTTCAGGCCTCCGCAAAGGCAAACTGTTCGACAACTCAGCTCTCGTGATGAGCCTCATCTTCATCTCACTGCCGATTTTCGTGATTGGATTCGTCTTCCAGTTCTTCTTCGCGATCAAACTCGGGTGGGCGAGCCCGACCGTGAGCGGTGAGGCGTATTGGGGCGAGCTCATTCTTCCCGCCATCGTTTTGGCGACGGTGAGTATCGCCTACATCATTCGACTTACTCGCTCGTCTGTCATTGATACTTCAGGCCAGGATTTCGTGCGCACCGCGTACAGCAAGGGCCTGAGCCGCGCGCGCGTAGTTCGGGTACACATCTTGCGCAACTCCCTTATTCCCGTCGTCACGTTCCTCGCAGTCGACTTCGGTGTGCTTCTCGTTGGCGCGACCGTGACGGAGGGTATCTTCAACGTTCCGGGTGTTGGTCGCACGCTTTATCAGGCGATCATTCGAGGCGAAGGTCCGACCGTAGTCTCATTCGTCACCGTGATGGTTCTGATCTACCTTGTTGTGAACCTACTGACTGACCTGCTGTACGCAGCACTCGACCCGAGGATTCGCTATGGCAAGTAAGAATGAACATTTCGTTGCCCCACTCGACGAGACCCCACTGCTTGCGGTCGACTCGGTTACCCAAGATTCAACTCCCAGCAACCTGTGGCTCGACGCCTGGCGAGACATCCGCCGCCGACCCATGTTCTACATCTCGGGTGCGCTGATCATCCTCGTTGTCGTTGTGGCACTCTTCCCCGGGCTCTTTACCGCCGAGCTACCCAACAACAACTGTCAATTGGCAAATAGCAACGCGGGACCCATGTGGGGACACCCGCTCGGATTTACCCGCCAGGGTTGTGACATCTTTAGTCGCATCGCCTATGGTGCCTCAACATCACTCTCGGTCGGCATCATCGTCACGATTCTGACGATGGGCGTTGGCATTATCATCGGCGCAATCGCTGGTTTCTACGGTCGCTGGGTCGATGCGGTTCTCTCGCGAATCGGTGACATCTTCTTTGCCATTCCTTACATCCTTGCCGCGGTCGTTGTGATGTCCGTTCTCTCGGCGCACCGCAATGTGTTAGTGATTTCGCTTGCAATCGGAATATTCGCGTGGCCCTCGACCGCACGCGTGCTTCGCGCTGAGATTTTGCGCGTCAAGAACTCGGACTTCGTGATGGCGTCAACGGCGATAGGTGTCAGCCCGACTCGCATTCTGTGGCGACATGTTTTGCCGAACTCGATAGCGCCGGTCATCGTCATCACCACAATGTCGCTTGCCGCGGCCATCGTTGCCGAGGCGACACTCTCGTTCCTTGGCGTGGGCTTGCCGTCGAGCTTTATGTCCTGGGGCAATGACATCTCGCAGGCACAAACGGACATTCGAACTAACCCGATGGCCCTGATTTGGCCGTCTCTGGCTCTCTCAATCACTGTGCTCGCATTCATCATGATGGGTGAAGTCGTTCGTGAAGCACTCGACCCGAAGGCGAGGGCATCGCGATGAGCGCAAACGCGAATGAAACACCCTTGCTGAGCATCCGAGACCTGCAAATTGATTTTCCTACGCAGAATGGCTCGGTTCGTGCCGTTGATGGAGTCAACCTCGACCTGTTCACAGGCGAGACTCTCGCCATCGTCGGTGAGTCGGGATCCGGCAAGTCGACCACAGTGCACGCAATCGTCAATCTCCTGCCGGGGCTGGGCACTGTAACGGGCGGGTCTATCCTCTTCGACGGTCAGGAACTTGTCGGCGCATCAGAAAAAGAACTCGAGCACATTCGGGGTCGTCAAATCGGATTCGTACCTCAGGACCCGATGTCGAATCTCAACCCAGTGTGGTCAATCGGTTTTCAAGTTGAAGAAGCAATCCGAGCGAACGGTGTTGCCGCCGGCAAGAAGGAGGTGCGACAGGCAGCGATTGAAGTGCTTCGTCGTGCCGGCCTTTCCGATGCTGAAATGCGCCTCAAACAATTCCCGCATCAGTTCTCGGGCGGCATGCGTCAGCGCGTACTTATCGGAATCGGGCTGTCGGCGAACCCCAAACTTCTCATCGCTGATGAACCCACCTCCGCTCTCGATGTGACCGTTCAGCGCACAATCCTGGATTACTTGGGGGAGCTGACGCGCGAGAAGAACACATCCGTCATCCTGATCACTCACGACCTTGGATTGGCTGCCGAGCGGGCCGAGAAGCTCGTGGTCATGTATCGGGGCAAGGTCGTCGAAGCCGGCCCGAGCCGTGAAATCTTGCAGAACCCGCTGCACCCCTACACGCAGCGCTTGGTCGCGGCAGCACCCTCACTCGCTTCCCGTCGTCTGGCTGCCGGGTTGACCGTTTCGCAAGTTGACTCGGAGTTCGACCTGACTGCGGTCGCGGCTAAGCGCGACAAGCGCGTCGAGCAGGCCGACACGGTGATTGCACTCTCGAATGTCACCAAAACCTACTCGATTCGCGGATCGGGATTTAAGTCCACTCCGTTCACTGCCGTGAACGATGTGAGTTTTGACATCAAGCGCGGAACCACGATGGCTCTCGTGGGGGAGTCTGGATCCGGTAAGTCAACCGTCGCGAAAATGGTGCTCGGGCTTGAGAAAATAACGTCCGGAGAAATCCGCATCGACGGATCGAATGTTGCGGCGATGGGACGCAAAGAGCTGTTTGCCCTGCGCGGGCGCATGCAACCAGTCTTCCAAGACCCTTACGGCTCGCTTGATCCTCTGCGCAATATCGCAAACACGATTGCGGAACCACTCGAAACCCACAAGGTGGGCACGCGCAAAGAGCGCACGGGACGCGTCAAAGAGCTACTCGAGCAGGTGTCGCTGCCGTGGAGCATTGCTGGCCGCTACCCCGGAGAGCTTTCGGGTGGTCAACGTCAGCGAGTTGCGATTGCTCGCGCGCTTGCGCTCAAGCCCGACATCGTTGTGCTCGACGAGGCGGTCTCTGCTCTCGACGTTCTGGTCCAGGCACAGATTCTTGAGCTGCTCACACAGCTGCAAGACGAGCTTGACCTCACTTACCTGTTCATTACGCATGATCTTGCGGTGGTGCGAGTCATCGCAGATGAGGTTTCGGTGATGAAACAGGGCGAGATTGTGGAGCGTGGCTCGACCAACGCCATTTTCGAGAATCCGCGCGAGGACTACACGCGCAACCTGCTGGAAGCTATTCCGGGCGCCAACATCCGTCTCGGTGTCTAGCTAAACTCGTCAGCTCGCCCGAACCTGCGGTTCGTCCGGGGAGATGAGCGCGTCGACCTATACTTAAAGAGCCCTGTTTGTTGCGCCATCGCGTGCAGCCATCGACGTTGATTCGTAGGGCTGATCACCGCCGGACGAAATGCGTCTGGTAAGAAAAGGAATCTTCCATGGCGCACGCCCTCCGCTCCGACCTGCGTAACGTCGCGATTGTTGCTCACGTTGACCACGGTAAGACCACGCTCGTTGACGCGATGCTCAAGCAGACCAACTCGTTCGACGCGCACTTCAGCGCTGAAGACCGCATGATGGACTCGAACGACCTTGAACGCGAAAAGGGCATCACGATCCTCGCGAAGAACACCGCGGTGTCGTATGAGGGCAAGCACGCGAAGAACGGTCCCATCACGATCAACGTGATCGACACCCCCGGCCACGCTGACTTCGGTGGTGAGGTCGAGCGCGGACTGTCGATGGTCGATGGCGTGGTACTGCTCGTTGACGCGAGTGAAGGGCCGCTCCCGCAGACCCGCTTCGTACTGCGTAAAGCCCTCGAGGCAACCTTGCCAGTCATCCTGCTGGTCAACAAGACCGACCGCCCGGATGCGCGCATCGACGAGGTCGTTGGCGAGAGCCAAGACCTGCTACTCGGTCTCGCATCCGACCTGCACGAAGATATGCCTGACCTCGACCTCGACGCAGTGCTGCACGTGCCGGTCGTCTACGCGTCGGGCCGCGCCGGTGCTGCGAGCCACAACAAGCCCGCCAACGGTGAGCTTCCTGACAACGCTGACCTTGAGCCGCTCTTCGAGGCCATCCTCGACCACATTCCGGCGCCTTCCTACGATGACGAGGCTCCGCTGCAGGCGCACGTTACCAACCTCGACGCCAGCCCGTTCCTAGGTCGTCTCGCTCTGCTTCGCGTTCACAACGGCACCATCAAAAAGGGTCAGACGGTAGCCTGGGTCAAGCACGATGGCTCCGTTGCCAATGTGCGCGTCACCGAGCTGCTCATCACCAAGGCACTCGAGCGCTTCCCCGCAGAGAGCGCCGGACCCGGTGACATCGTCGCCGTTGCGGGAATCGAAGACATCACGATCGGTGAGACCCTCGCAGACCCCGAAGATGTGCGTCCGTTGCCGGCCATCATCGTGGATGACCCCGCCATCTCGATGACAATCGGCTCGAACACCTCGCCGCTCGTCGGCAAGGTCAAGGGACACAAGCTGACCGCACGTATGGTCAAGGAGCGCCTTGACCGCGAACTCATCGGTAACGTATCGCTCAAGGTCGTTGACATCGGACAGCCGGACGCATGGGAAGTACAGGGTCGTGGAGAGCTCGCGCTCGCCATCCTGGTCGAGAACATGCGTCGTGAAGGCTTTGAGCTCACCGTGGGCAAGCCCCAGGTCGTTACCAAGAAGGTTGACGGCAAGGTTCACGAACCCTACGAGCACCTCACCATCGACAGCCCCGAAGAGCACCTTGGCGCGATCACGCAGCTCATGGCTGCCCGCAAGGGACGCATGGAGTCAATGGTCAACCACGGCACCGGCTGGGTTCGCATGGAGTTCATCGTTCCCTCGCGCGGCCTCATCGGTTTCCGTACCGAGTTCCTCACCATCACGCGCGGTACCGGTATCGCTAACGCGATCTCGCACGGTTACGACGAGTGGGCTGGCCAGATTGTGACGCGTCAGAACGGCTCGATCGTTTCTGACCGCTCGGGCGTTGTGACTCCCTTTGCGATCACGGGTCTTCAGGAGCGTATGTCGTTCTTCGTCGAGCCTGGTGATGAGGTTTACGAGGGCATGGTCATCGGTGAGAACTCACGCGCCGACGACATGGACGTCAACATCACCAAAGAGAAGAAGCTCACCAACATGCGTGCAGCTTCGGCCGACTCGTTTGAGTCGATGACGCCGTCGCGCATCCTGTCGCTCGAGGAGTGCCTCGAATTCGCTCGCGAAGACGAGTGTGTTGAGGTCACGCCCGAGAAGGTTCGCATTCGCAAGGTGTCACTCGACGCCAACGAGCGTGCCCGCATGGCGAGCCGCCTCAAAAAGCAGAACGACTAGTTCACGCTCTTAATGATTTCAATCTCGGTCGTTTCGACCGGGGTGATGCGGCGGTGCACGGCTTTCTTCAAGAACAGCGGCAGGGTGATTCCGACATAGGCGACCCAGACCACAACCATCAGCCAGGTTGCTGAGGTGTGAAAGCCCACGAGTCCTCGTGCCAACAGTTCTTGAACGCTGCCGTCCGGGAACCACGAGCTGACGTCGTACGCAGTGCCATTGAGGAACGGCAGCCAGCCCGCTTCATCTTGAAGGTCGCCGACGCCACCGATCAGGATGCTGCCCGCGATGATCACGAGGTAAGCGCCCGACCACGTGAAGAAGGTGCTCAAGTTGAACTTGAGTGCGCCGCGGTAAATCAGGTAGCCGATAATCGCTGAGGCGAGAATTCCCAGGAGCGCTCCCGCGAGGGGGCGGATGCTCGTGTCGGCATTTTGAGCAGCCGCCCACACGAAGAGGCTGGTCTCGGCCCCCTCGCGCACGACGGCAAGAAAGGCAATCGCCACAAGCGCGCCTGTGCCGGTTGAGAGGGATTTGCTGACGTCTTTCTCGAGGCTGGTGCGCATATTCTTGGCGGTCTTGGCCATCCAGAAGATCATCCAGGTCACCATGATTGCGGCAGCGATGGAGGCGAAGCCTGCGATGAGGGGTTCAGCAACGGGACCGAGCAAATCTGTCGCGACGGTCAGCGCGATTCCGAGCGCGATGGAGACGAGAACCGCTCCGAGAACGCCTAACCAAATCTTGAGTACGGCATCACGGCGACCGACCTTGACCACGTACGCGATCAGAATTCCAACGATGAGGGATGCTTCGAGGCCTTCACGAAGACCGAGCATGAGGTTGGCGAACATTCGTCTCTTTCAATCGGGGTTAGGTAAACCTAACTCGTAGCCTCAACCCTAAGTTAGGCAATCCTAACTTTGCAAATTCGGCGTTAGTGCGCCAGATAGAATTTCCACGTGTTGGAACGTACTTCTATGCTCGTCGCGAGCATCCTCGCGGGTCTCGGTGGACTGATAGTTGGCGTGTTCGCCACGGCCGTGCACCAGGCGGCATTTCGTGTCGCCTCGGGCGTTGAACTGCCCTGGGGTCTAGTTCTCGCCGAAGCACTCGTGGTGGTCTACCTGCTCGGCATTCGCCTGCGATTCGAATCCCGCGTACCTGTTTTGGTTGCTGCTGTCACCCTCGTGTTGATCGCCGGTCTCGCGCTTCTGCCCGCCCTCAACGGCAGCGTTGTCGTGCCAGCCAATTGGATGGGCACCGTGTGGTCGCTCGCCCCGGGAATAACGGCGTTGGTGATCGTCGCGTGGCCGCGATTCGCTCGCCGAACCGGCACTGAGGCGTGAAGTAGACTCGTCCCATGACCTACGTCATTGCCCTTCCCTGTGTCGATGTCAAAGACCGCGCGTGCATCGATGAGTGTCCCGTGGACTGCATCTATGAGGGTGAGCGCAGCCTCTATATCCACCCCGATGAGTGTGTGGACTGTGGCGCGTGCGAACCGGTCTGCCCGGTCGAAGCCATCTACTACGAGGATGACCTGCCCGAGCAGTGGGCCGACTACTACAAGGCCAATGTTGAGTTCTTCACCGAAATCGGGTCTCCCGGAGGTGCTGCCAAAATTGGCGTCATCCACAGCGACCACCCGGTAATCGCTGCACTGCCACCTCAGGCACACTAGGTTTCGTCGTGCTCCAGGACCTTCCTGACTACCCGTGGGATGCCATGACGCCCTACGCGAAGCGGGCGGCCGAGCATCCCGATGGCCTTGTTGATTTGTCGATCGGTTCGCCGGTGGATCCGACCCCGACGGTCGTTCGCGAGGCACTGGCTCACGCCACGGATGCGCACGCGTACCCCACTACGATCGGAACATATGGGCTACGCGAAGCTATCGTCTCGTGGTTTGCGCGTCGTCGCGGTGTACCCGGACTGAGCATCGAGAATGTGCTCCCCACAATCGGCTCGAAGGAGTTCGTGGCGTGGGCGGCTTTCATGCTCCAGCTCGGCGAGGGTGACGTGATCGTGCACCCACGCGCTGCCTATCCGACCTACGCAATCGGAGCAGCGATTGCCGGGGCGACGGCACTGGCCTCGGATGACCCAGCCGAGTGGCCGGCAGCTACCCGATTGGTGTGGTTGAACTCGCCAGGTAACCCCGACGGTCGTGTGCTCGACCAGGATGCGCTGCGCGAGCGCTTGGCGAGGGCGCGCGAGCTCGGCGCCATCGTGGTCGCGGACGAGTGCTATGCCGAACTCGGCTGGGATGACCCGTGGTCCTCAAACCGGATTCCGAGCCTGCTCGATCCCGAGGTGACCGGCGGGGACATGTCGAACATTCTCGTCGCGTACAGCTTGAGCAAGCAGTCCAACCTCGCGGGCTACCGTGCTGCCTTCGTGGCAGGAGACGCAGCGTTGTTGGCGAAACTGCTCGTGATCCGCAAGCACGCCGGCATGATGTTGCCTGCACCGGTTCAAGCCGCGATGGCGGCTGCGCTCAATGATGACGCACACGTCGCTCAGCAAAAAGAGATTTATCGTGCGCGACGTGAGGCACTCATTCCCGCACTCCAGCACGCGGGCTTCACCGTCGAAGGCAGTGAAGCCGGGCTCTACCTGTGGCTCACCGAAGGCAAAGACGCGTGGGAATCAATTTCCCGCCTCGCCGACCTCGGAATATTGGGCGGCCCGGGTCACTTTTATGGGGACCACTTTCCCGACCACGTACGTCTTTCTCTCACGGCAAGCGATGAACGCATCGCAGCTGCGGTAGAGCGACTCACCAATACGCAATAAGCTTGAACCACCTGTGCGGAGGGGCTCACAACGCCCTGCCTGCGCAGTAAAACCGCTCACCCAAGCAGTTTCTCGCAAGGAGTAGTTCGTGACCGAAAACGGCGCGTCAGCTGACAAGATTCAGCTCACTTTCAATGGTGTTACCTCGGAATATCCGGTGCTTCATGGCACGGATGGCGCGAGCTCCATCGACTTCTCCACGCTGACGAAGCAGACCGGTCTCACCTCGCTCGACTACGGCTTTGTGAACACCGCTTCCACCAAGTCGAAAATCACCTACATCGACGGTGAACAGGGCATCCTGCGTTACCGCGGTTACCCGATCGACCAGGTTGCCACCAAGCTCTCGTTTCTGCAGACCGCATTCCTTCTCATCTACGGCGAGATTCCCACCGAGAATGAGCTCGAGCACTTCGAGTACCAGATCCAGCGACACTCGCTCCTGCACGAAGACCTCAAGGCGTTCTTCAACGGGTTCCCGCGTAACGCGCACCCGATGCCGGTGCTCTCGGCCGGAGTTTCAGCGCTCTCGACCTACTACGAAGACTCGCTCGACCCCAAGAACCCGAGCCACATCGAGATTTCGACCTATCGACTGCTGGCCAAGATGCCGGTAATGGCGGCCTATGCCCACAAGAAGTCCATCGGTCAGGCCATGCTGTACCCGAAGAACGACCTCGGCTACGTCGAGAACTTCTTGCGTCTCACCTTCGGCAACCGTGCCGAGGAGTACTACCTCAACCCGGTTGTGGTGGATGCGCTCGAGCGCTTGCTCATTCTTCACGAAGACCACGAGCAGAACGCGTCGACCTCGACCGTGCGTCTCGTTGGTTCAACCGACGCCAACATGTTCGCCTCGGTTTCGGCCGGCATCAACGCGCTTTTTGGTCCGCTGCACGGTGGCGCGAACGAGGCCGTTCTCACCATGCTCGGCGATATCCAGCGTTCGGGTGAGTCGGTTGAGAAGTTCGTCTCGCGCGTCAAGAACAAAGAAGACGGCGTCAAGCTCATGGGCTTCGGTCACCGCGTCTACAAGAACTACGACCCGCGTGCGCGCCTTGTGAAGGAGAGTGCCGACCGCGTACTCGCTGAGCTCGGAGTGGTCGATCCGCTGCTCGACATCGCCAAAGAGCTTGAGGAACTCGCGCTGAGCGACTCCTACTTCCAGGACCGCAAGCTGTACCCGAACGTCGACTTCTACACCGGCGTGATCTACAAGGCGATGGGTTTCCCAACCCGCATGTTCACAGTTCTCTTCGCTCTCGGTCGTCTGCCGGGCTGGATTGCGCACTGGCGTGAGCTCAACAGCGACCCGCAGTCGAAGATTGGCCGTCCGCAGCAGTTGTTTACGGGTGAACCTGAGCGTAGTATCTAAGCATTCAGGGGAGGGGAAAACCCATGCTTAGGCGTACGCTCGCAGCATCGGCACTCGTTGCACTCGCGTTCGCGATGACGCCCGCAGCGGCGCACGCGGATAACCTCACGAGCTGTGACAACTTGCTCATCAATGGCGATTTTGAAACGCCCGACATCACCGGCATGGACTGGACCGGCATTGCCGATGGTACTGACGGGCTCGGATGGCACACCGACGATTCGAATCACTACGTAGAAATCTGGAACGGCCTCGCGCAGTCGTGGATGGGTCGTGAACCCGGCGATCAGGTGAGCGAAGTTCAATACGTGGAAATTACCTACGTCTGGCAAGAGATCGCAACAACTCCGGGTGACACGCTCGACATCTCACTGGAGCATCGTGGTCGTAACGGGCAGGACCGTTTGCTCATTAATGCGGGTCCGGCCGGTGGACCTATGACGATGGTCGTTGACGCAAACGATGACAACACCGCGTGGGCTACCCACTCCGGAACTTATGTTGTGCCGGCCGGTCAGACCACGACCCGCATTCAGATTGACCCGGTTACCTACGGAGCATCCGGAAGCATCATCGACAACGTTGTGGTCACCTCGCACAACTGCGCGACGGGGGATACGAGCGGACTCGTCAACCTGACTTCCGGGAGCGAAGAGACACTCGTTGACACCGCTGGTTCTTCAGACTCGACCGGGCTTCTTGCGCCGGTTGCATTCTTCGCTGTTGCTGCCGGTGCCGCCATCCTCCGATTCCGTCGTTCTCGGGCGCGCACGACCTCCCGATAAACTGCTCCGGTGACGGAACAACCGCTAACCATCGATATCTGGTCGGACGTGCAGTGCCCGTGGTGCTACATCGGTAAACGCAATCTCGAGGCCGGTATTGCACAGTTCGGCCGACCGGTTGAGGTTGTGTACCACTCCTTCGAATTGGCACCCGACACCCCGATTGACTTCGAGGGCAGCCCCCTCGACTACCTCAGCCAGCGCAAGGGTATTGACGAGTCGCAAGCCCAGCAGATGCTCGATCGAGTGACGGGCATCGCCGCCGAGGTGGGATTGGACTATCACTACGACCTCGTGCACCAAACCAACACACGCAAGTCGCACGAACTCCTGCACTACGCCAAGGCTCATGGCAAGCAGGTTGCCATGAAGGAGCGCTTGCTCAAGGCCTACTTTGTTGACGGCCGCCATCTCGGTCAGCTCGAACAGCTCGCTGAGTGTGCGGGTGACATTGGACTCGATCGCGAGGATGTACTGCGTAGCCTCGCTGTCGGCGAATACGCCGAAGCGGTGGAGGCTGATGTGCAGCAGGCAGTTGCCTTCGGCATTCAGGGTGTGCCGTTCTACGTCATTGACAACAAGTACGGCATTTCTGGAGCACAGCCAGCGGAGGTCTTCGCGCAGGCACTCGAGCAGGCCTGCAGCGAGCGGTAGTTCGTGACTACTGAGTCGTTGGCGGTGTGTAGAGATTGAGCGAGTCAGTCGCGAGACCGTAGCGGATCACTGCCAGCTGATCCTCGTCCACATTCCAGAAGGTGTGTGGACCGCGGGAGAACTGACCCTTGGTCGGTAAGACCATGAAACGCGCATCCTGCGCCGAACGACCAATGAATGAGGTCGCCAGTTTCGTGATGTAGCCGACGTCGATTCCCGCATCCACGGCAAGGGAGTCTTTGATGGCGTTGAATACTTTGGTCACGGCAACCGGATCGGTGAGGGTGCCACCCGAGAGGGCTTTGTTGACGGCGGCCTGTATGAACAGCTGTTGATTGAGCACCCGCTTGCGGTCACCCTCAGCGAAGGCGTGTCGTCCGCGCACGAAAGCGAGAGCCGAAGCGCCCTTCACCGTGATCGAGCCCTGCGGAAAGTCGTAGCCGCCATAGGAGAACGCGGTCGGGTTGTTGATGGTGACGCCACGAAGCGCTGTTGCAATCTTCTGCACGCCAGTGAAATCGACGAGGACGACGTGGTTGATCTTGGTGTCGAGCAGGTTTTCCACGGTGTCCACAGCGAGTGGCACTCCGCCGAAGAACATTGCCCAGTTGAGCTTGCCCTTGCCGTTGTCTTTGATGGGCACGTACATATCGCGAAGCAGCGTGATGATCTGCACCGATTTGCGATCTGCCGGAATGTGGACCAGCAACATCGTGTCTGAACGGTTTCCTTCAGCCGTGGTCGGATTCTCAGCGGTGGCGCCGGTCTCAATCGTGCCGCGCGTATCGGAGCCAAGAAGAAGGATGTTCTCCGCGCCATATTTGGGTACGGGTCGCGTGCTCAGGGGGTTCGCGATGACATGACGGCTCGCATTGAGGTACGCAATGGCACCAAACCCGCCAGCAGCCACGAGGGCGAGCACGGTTGCCAACACAATGACCGCCGTTACCCACGGATTGCGGGTGCGCGCTAACCCATGAGCGGTCACCTCGGTGCCACGCCCTGGAGCGCGGTGGCGGGGTAGGGGGCGTCGTGCCATAGAGATTTAGTGCAGGGCTGCGTTGAGGGTAACTCCCGCACCGGTGCGGGAGATGACCTCGATGACACCCGAAATCGAGTTGCGACGGTAAAGCAACCCGTTCTGTCCCGAGAGTTCGCGTGCCTTGGCCGTGCCACGAGCAACGCCATCCTCGCCGATGATGGTGACCTTCGTTCCTGCCGTGACATAGAGGCCTGCCTCGATGACGCAGTCGTCACCGATGGCGATACCCAATCCTGAGTTGGCGCCGAGCAGGGAGCGTGCGCCGATGGACACGCGCTCGGTGCCACCACCCGAAAGGGTTCCCATGATGGATGCTCCGCCACCAATATCGCTGCCGTCCCCAACGACAACGCCCTGCGAGATGCGCCCCTCGACCATCGAGGTGCCGAGTGTTCCTGCATTGAAGTTGCAGAAGCCCTCGTGCATGATGACTGTTCCGGGTGCGAGGTGAGCGCCGAGTCGAACTCGTGATGCATCCGCGATGCGTACTCGATCGGGTGTGACGTAATCGGTCAGTCGTGGAAAGCGGTCGATGCCCTGGGCCTGAATGCCATCGCGCATGAGTGCGGGACGCAGGCGCGTGAAGTCTTCGGGATGTACTGGTCCAGCGTTGGTCCAGACCACATTGGGAAGCTTGCCGAAAATGCCATCCAGATTGATTGTGTTCGGCTCTACCAGCAGGTGTGACAGCAGGTGCAGACGCAAGTAGGCATCTGACGTGTCGACGGGCGCTTCGTTCAGGTCAATCTCCACCTCGACAGCGACCACAGCGACTGCGCGACGCTTATCGTCGCGGATGAAGTCGTTCAGTTCAGCGGGGAACTCTGCGTCGGCCGGTTTGTTGCCGAGGGCTGGCGCGGGAAACCACGTGTCGAGAACGGTGCCATCGGCTGCAATGTTTGCGAGACCGAAACCCCAGGCGTGCGTGTGTGCGAGCGTCGAAACCATGCCTCTAGGTTACCCGCCATAAACTTGAGGCATGTCGCGCGCATCCCTCGACCCCACCATCGATGTGGTCGAGTTGACTCGCGCCATATGCGACATCGAATCGGTCTCGGGCAACGAGCGCACGCTTGCCGACGAAATCGAGCGTGTTCTGGCGTCGTGTACGCATCTTGACGTGATTCGTGACGGGGATGCCGTTATCGCGCGAACAATGCTGGGTCGACCCACTCGCGTCATCATTGCAGGGCACATCGACACCGTTCCGGTGAACAACAATCTGCCCGCGCGCCTGGACGGTGACGACCTCATCGGTCGCGGTGCTGTTGACATGAAGGGTGGAGTTGCGGTCGCTCTCAAGTTGGCGTCCGAACTGTCTCACCCGCGGCATGACATCACCTGGGTTTTCTATGATCACGAAGAGGTGTCGGCGGATCTCAACGGCCTCGGTCGTATCGCGCGTAACCGACCGGAACTGCTTGCCGCAGATTTTGCGATTCTCGGGGAACCAAGCAATGGCACGGTCGAGGGAGGCTGCAACGGCACTCTGAGAGTTGTGCTGACCACGTCCGGTGTGCGCGCCCACTCGGCCCGAGCGTGGATGGGCGACAACGCGATTCACAAGCTCGGTCCAGCGCTGAGCACCCTTGCTGACTACGAGGCGAAGACTGTCACGGTGGACGGACTCGACTACCGCGAATCACTCAGCGCTGTCGCTGTCGCCGGAGGCGTTGCGGGCAACGTCATCCCCGACTCTGCCTCGCTCACGGTCAACTATCGTTTCGCTCCGGACAAGAACGTCGACGAGGCGCTCGAGCACCTGACCGCGCTCTTCACCGGGTACGACCTCGCCGTCGACGATGCTGCTCCGGGTGCCCGTCCGGGGCTCACGTCGCCGCTGGCTGCCGAGTTCGTCGCGCTGGTGGGGCGTGAACCCACCGCAAAACTTGGCTGGACAGACGTGGCCCGTTTCAGCGAGTTTGGTATTCCTGCCATCAACTTCGGCCCGGGCGACCCCACACTCGCGCACACCGATGATGAGCGCGTTCCGGTCAGTCAGATCGCCGAGTGTGCTCGAGTGCTGCGAGCCTGGCTGCGCTAACCTCCATGGTGAAATTCACGACCGGGGGGCGTATTTTCGGCATGCCGTGGTGGCTTGCGGTATCCCTGCTATTCATCGCCGGTCGAGTTGTCTCAACCGCGATGTTGCTCTGGTTCGCGGCGCATCAGCAAGAGAATCCGTGGACGGGAGCGCATCCGAGCATCTGGGAATTCTCGAGTATCTGGGACGGCCGCTGGTACGACATCATCGCCGAGGTTGGGTATCCGACCACGCTTCCACATGACCCGAGTGGTCACATCATCGAGAATGCCTGGGCGTTTTTGCCTCTGTATCCCATGACCGTGAAAGCGGTGATGGCGCTCACTGGCCTGGCCTGGAATTTCGCCGCAGTGGCCGTGAGCGTCGTGTGCGCCTTCGTCGCAACACTTGTGTTTTATCGCCTCATGCTGCAGGTTCTCAACGTGGGGCAGGCCTACTTCGCGACGGTCCTGTTCTCGCTCTCACCGGTCGGGGCAATCTATCAAGTCGCCTATGCCGAATCGATGCAGCTCATGCTCATCGCCATCGCGCTACTTCTTCTGCTCAAGCGAAAATACCTGAGCATCATTCCCGTGGTTCTGCTGTTGGGTATCACCCGCCCGGGGTCTCTCGCGCTGGCCCTCGCGCTCGGTTTGCACATGGTCTATCGGCTCTGGGGTGCACGCGGGCGCTCGTTCAGCATCGCCGAGCGCTGGCGCGCGGCCGCTGCTACGCTGGCAGCGCTACTCGCCGGATTCGAGTGGATGCTCATTGCTGGCGTCGTAACGCACGTGCCGACCGCATACGTGCAGACCGAGCTTGCCTGGCGAGCTCCCTATGTCGGCTGGAAAGAGCTGCTGCCGTTCGCGCCCTGGGTTGAGGCCGCACAGTGGTGGTTCCCGGGCGTCATGGGATGGGTCGTGCTCGGACTCGCGGTGCTGCTTATGGTCCTCATCCTGATCAATCCGCTCTCGCGCCGACTGGGTGTCGATCTGAACCTCTGGAACCTGAGCTATGCGCTGTACATCCTCGCAGTGTTCTTTCCCCAGTCCAGTACTTTTCGCATTTTTGCCCCGCTGTTCCCAGTCTTTGGTGCTTTCGCGATTCCTCGATCGAGGGTCTATCGCGCAGGTCTCGTCGTGATGCTCATCGCGATGCAGTGGGTGTGGGTGCACTTCATGTGGGCAGTGAACACGCCGGACTGGTCGCCACCCTAACGATTGGTGAACAACGGTCTGCAGAGCCCGTTCGTGGTCATCGGGTGTCTTTCGAGTGCGAGATAATAGAAGGAGTAATTCGAAAGGGGAAGCCCAATGGCGGCTCAGAAACCACGTACCGGCGACGGACCCATGGAGGCAACCCGCGAGGGTCGACTCATCATTGTGAAGGTTCCGCTCGAGGGTGGTGGCCGTATGGCTGTGTCGATGACTGACGCTGAAGTCACTGAACTTCACAGCCTGCTCGGTTCGGTTCTGAAGTAAAACTTCGTAGCACCACGCAGCAAGAAGCCCCGCTTGAGCGGGGCTTCTTCGTTTAAGCGGTCTTGACGATCTGCAACAGTCCGTCGCCGACGGGCGAGAGGGACCACACCTGGTTTTCATCGTCGGTGGCGTTGCGCATGATGGCGCGGAGGGCGCTGGGCACGGCACCGCGCTTCGCGGGTTCGGCAACCTCGCCATTCCACAGTGCGTGCGGAATGAGCACAACTCCGCCTGGGCGAACCAGACGAAGCGCATGCTCGACGTTGGCGAGGAGCTGGCTCGGGTCTCCGTCGACGAGGGCCACGTCGTACGTGTTCTCGTTCATGCGGGGAAGCACATCGAGGGCCTTGCCCGTGATGAGACGAACGCGGTTGGCAGGATAGCCAGCCTTCGAGAACAGTGGCTTGGCCTGTTCATGGTGGTCGTAGTCATCGTCAATCGAGGTGAGGGTGGCCTCTGGTGCGCCGGCGAGGAGCCAGAGACCTGAGACGCCGTATCCCGTGCCGATTTCGATGATGTTGGACGCGCGCGTGCTCGCCGCAGCAACGGCAAACTGAGCTCCGGTGGCGGCCGAGATTGGCTCGAGGCCGTGCTCCAGCGACAGCTCGCGTGCTTCGGTCAATACCTCGTCTTCGATGGCGGCATCGTTGACGTAAATCCAGTCAAGGTGTGAGTGCATGGCCTAAACCTCCTGCCTCAAGACTAGGGTTCAGTGCGCCTGAGGGCAGGGTATTCTCAAAGTGTGTTCGGTCTGACCTTCGACAAGCTCCTCATCATCGGAGTCATTGCGATTTTTGTCATCGGTCCCGAGCGTTTGCCCCAATACGCCGCTGGTTTGGCTCGGCTGGTGAAGAGCCTGCGGGCCATGGCATCCAATGCGAAAGATCGCATGCGCGAAGAGATGGGTCCGGACTACGACGACATCGATTGGCAGAGCCTCGACCCGCGTCGCTACGACCCTCGTCGCATCATTCGTGAGGCGCTCCTCGACGATCCGATGGTTCCCGGTCGAGCAAGTGCCGCTGCGCCGCAGGCTGGAGCGACCGTCGGTCCACCTCCGACCAAGCCATTCGCCGAACGCGCTGAGGTGACTCCGTTCGACTCGGAAGCAACCTGAGCACAGCAGGCGGTCACTCAGCCTGCCGGCGTACCTAGCGTGTGGGCTGGAGTCCGAGTGACTTGCCCGATCGGGATGCGCCCGCCGTCGCCACGCGCATGGCGAGTCGGCTCATTGCCTCCGCTGCGGGATCATTCGCATCACGAACAACAATCGGCACTCCGGTGTCGCCGCCCACGCGCATACCTACCGACAGTGGAATCGTGCCGATGACATCGACCTGACCGGTGGTCGAATCCGCGGTTGACAGGCCCTTCGCTACCTCGGCGGCCCCACCCGACCCGAACAAGTCGAGCTCGACCCCGTTCACGACCCCGGCGGTCATGTTTTCGACGACGCCGATCACGCGCTGCCCCGTCTGGCGGGCCAGCATGCCCGCACGAATCGCGACTCCCGCGCTCGCGGCTTGAGGTGTGGTCACAATCAACACCTCAGAGTGGGGGAGCAATTGACCCACCGTGATCGCGACGTCGCCCGTGCCGGGAGGAAGGTCGAGCAGAAGAAAATCGAGGTCGCCGAAGTGCACATCCGTGAGAAATTGAGAAATCGTTCGCTGAAGCATCGGGCCACGCCACGCGACTGCGGTGGCTTGATCCTCCACGAACATGCCGATGGAGATGACCTTCACGTCGTGGGCGACCGGCGGCACAATCATGTCGTCGAGCCGCGTCGGCCGAATCGGGATGCCTTCGGGCGCGAGACCCATGAGTGCGGGCACCGAGTAACCGTGCACGTCGGCATCGAGAATGCCAACGCGGTACCCGGCTGCGGTGAGTGCGCAGGCCAGGTTCACCGTCACGCTCGACTTACCCACTCCGCCCTTGCCGCTGGTGACCGCGATAACGCGGGTGAGTGACTCGGCCGTGAACGGATTCACGCGTGCACCCGCGGGGCGCAGTCCGGCCACAAGTTGTGCGCGTTCGTCTGCGGTCATCACGCTCACCGCGATGTCAGCGCTCGCAATACCTGGGACGCCGAGGGCGGCGGCTCGAACATCCGACTCAATTTTCTGCGCGGCCGGGCAACCGGCAATCGTCAGCTTCACTTCTACGCGCGCGTGCGAATCGGTGAGTTCGACAGTGCCAATCATGCCGAGATCGCTCAGCGTGCGTCGAAGTTCGGGGTCGATGACGGCGCCAACGGCGCGTTCGAGGTCGGACTTCGACACGCTCTGCGCGCTACTCACTCTGCGACACCACGATCACTACTTCTTGCGGCGGGCGGCACGGGGTGCCGGAGCGAGCCATGCCTCCACCTCGGCAACCGTGCGCGGAATCGAGCGGGAGAGGTTCTCGGCACCGGTGGGCGTGACGAGGATGTCGTCCTCGATGCGCACGCCAATGCCGCGAAATTCCTCGGGAACGGTGAGGTCATCCGGTTGAAAGTAGAGCCCGGGTTCGATGGTGAAGATCATCCCTGGCTCGATCACGCCGTCCATGTACATCTCGCGACGAGCTTCGGCGCAGTCGTGCACGTCGAGGCCGAGGTGGTGACTCGTGCCGTGAACCATGTAGCGGCGGTGGTGCTGGTTTTCGGGTTTGAGCGCCTCCTCGGCACTGACCGGTAAGAAGCCCCACTCGGCGGTCTTGCGGGCAATCACAGCCATGGCTGCTTTGTGCACCTCGTTGAACGTGATGCCGGGCTTCACGATGGCGAACGCAGCCTCGGCCGCCTCCAGAACGGCTTCGTAGACCTTGCGCTGAACGGGTGAGAAGCGTCCATTCGCAGGTATCGTGCGGGTGATATCCGCGGTGTAGTAGCTGTCCATTTCAACCCCGGCATCGATCAGCACGAGGTCACCGGCCTTCACGATGCCGTCATTTTTGACCCAGTGCAGGATGCAGGCGTGCTCGCCAGCGGCGGCAATGGTTCCATAGCCCACGTCGTTTCCTTCGAGGCGAGCGCGTGAGGCAAAGGCACCTTCGATGATGCGCTCACCGCGTGGATTGCCAGTAATCATGGGCAGCACGCGAGCGATATCGGAGAATCCGCGCGCGGTCGCCTCGATGGCGACGCGCATCTGGGCGATTTCGTAGTCGTCTTTGACTAAGCGCAGTTCACTCAGAAACTGGCGAAGGTCGCTCGGGTTGTCCTCGGCACGAGCAGCAGCAGTGTCGAGCTCGGCGAGCTCACGCGTGGGCAAACCGAGGTCGGCGGCTACGTGCGCGAGCGAGGGGCGCGGGCCAATCCAGAATTCGCCAATCGCGGGGTTCGCGTAAAACTCATCCGAGTCTCGACCGGCAGGACCGCGAAAATACAGGGTGGCGGCGTGACCCTCGGGTGTTGGTTCCATGACGAGCACGGCCCCGGGCTCGGTCGAGCTACCCCAGCCGGTCAACCACGCGAAATCGCTGGATGCTCGAAAGGGGTAGGTGGTGTCGTTCGAGCGCGTTTTCTCTTCGCCCGCCTCGATCACGAGTCGCCGACCCGCGAATGCTGCCGACACCCTCTCGCGTCGGTGCGCCGCGACCTGAGCTGCCTCGCGAAGTGCGGGAAGCGGAATCTCGCGATCTGCCCACTTCGTGCCGATGTGCTGCTGGAACGCACTCGACTGTGGAGTCGTGGTGCGATTGGCGTTTCCCATACAGCTAGTTTGCCACCGGAACCAGGGTCGCAGTCACTGGTCGGTGGTCGCTCCACTTGTCCGTGAAAGCGGGACTGATGGTGATGCCCACGGGTTTCCATTCGGACGAGTAGAAGACATGGTCGATCTGGGTTCCCAGTAAGGCAGGCATGTTCGCTGGCCACGTGCCAATCGAGGCAGCTCCGAGCGTCAGCGCGACATCGCCACAGTTGCCCATCACCGCGGGTCCGAGTCCGGCGGTGTTGTCTACCGACGCATTGAAGTCGCCGGCCATAATCACATTGGCCACCGCGCAGCGCTTGGCGAGCCAGGTCAGGTCTTTGCGCCACACATCCATCTCGCCGGCAGTGGGCGCGATAGCGTGTGCCGCCACGATGATCGGGCTTCCGGCACGCTGCGGTTGCGCCACGATCGAGGGCGACGAGCTGGTCGTTCCGTGACTGTCGTCGAGACGGTATGCCCCCATGCTGGTCGAGATGAGCAGAACGGTGGAGTGGGCCTTGTAGGTCTCATCGAAGGCGAGGTGAAGAATCTGCATCGGGCGTCCGGCGGCAGTCAAGATGCGGTTGATCGCCTGACCGGTTGCCAGCGTGGTTTCAGGCAACGAGACCACATCGGCCTTGGCTTTGAGGGCCTGGGTGGCGATGGTTGTGATGCCCGGCTTGTCGCCCATCGTGTTCCAGCTGAACACCGTGATCTGGCCGGACTGGGCTTTGGTCACACTGACATTGGTCCATCCGCGGGTGTAAACCATGCCTGCGGAGGCGACCACAAAAACCAGAAGCCACAGCAGAACGGGGCGAAGAATTTTGCGCGCGCGCTTGCCGAGAATGCCCAGAATGATCAGCACAACAACGGCAATGAGGGCGACCAGCGCTGAGGCGCCACGCGAGGCAACCGCGAACGCGAACGGATAGGTGCGCTGAAGACCGACCATTTCCGGCCAAAAACACAGCGCCCCAAACAGCACTGCGGCAAGCCCAAAGAGGAAGGCCACGATTCGCGTCAACATCGTCAACTAGCATGACACCATGCAGGCATTTCTTCGGGCGCAACAGCCGATAGACCTGCATTTGCACTCGGCTATTTCCGATGGCACCGATACTCCAGCGGAGGTTGTGCGGGCAGCCCACGCCGCGGGCGTTCGAACGATGGCGCTCACCGATCACGACACGACGTCCGGATGGGCCGAAGCCACCGCCGAGTGCCAGCGCCTCGGCATGACGTTCGTCGGCGGCATGGAAATCACCGCGCGAGGAATTAACGGCGGTGGAATTCATCTGCTGGCCTACCTCATCGATCCCAACGATGGTCCCTTGGCGGCAGCCTGCCAGTCCGTGCTCGAGGGACGAATCCCGCGACTCCAAGAAATCACCAATCGCCTTTCGCGTGACTACGCCATCGGTTGGGATGATGTTCTCGAGCACGCCGGGGGTGACAGTGTTGGTCGCCCACACCTCGCATCGGCCATGATGTCCCGCGGGCACGTCGACTCGGTCGAGGAGTTCTTCGCCATCGTGCACAAGGAGAGTAAGTACTACGTCTCGAGTCCGGGAATCGACATCGCGACGGCCATCGCACTGGTTCGCGGGGCGGGGGGCGTTCCGATCACGGCGCATCCGACGGGACGCGGCACGCCCGGGCACATGATGCCGCGCGAGATCATGGTGCAGCTCAAAGAGATAGGTCTCGGTGGCTTCGAACTTGACCATCGCGAGAACAGCAACAATCCGCAGGGTCTTGCGCGGCTCCGTGAGTACGCCGACGAGTTCGACCTGATTGTGACCGGCTCAAGCGATTATCACGGCGACCGCAAGCAGAACCGGCCTGGCGAGAACACGACAAGCCCCGAGATGCTGATGCGAATCATCGACGAAGCCACAGGCTCACAGCCGGTGTACCCTCGCGCCGAGGAGTAGCGCGGACCGACTTCAGATCAGCACAAAGCCCATCACGGTGCAGTAGATGCAGAACAGCACTGCGACGACGCCCACAATGCGGAACTGATTGTCCATTGTGAAGCGGTAGATCACGGCGAGGTCGCGCGTGGCGTTGCGCGGCATGAGCGTGCGCCACAGTGGGGGCAAAATCACCGGGATGAGCGCGAGCGCGAACACAAACGTCGCGGTCAACAGCTGCATCAACAGGTTGACGTCTGCGGTTGCGGTGGCGTGAAGAGCCGGAACGATCAGGGCGAAACTCGTCACATCTTTGACGCTGAGCACAAAAGCGACGCCGAAAAAGGTCCAGATATTCGCCCGATCGATGCGCGCGGTCAAAGTAGCCTCGACGGTCTTCGTGAGCTCACCGTGTGGCCAAAACAGCCACACGGCCGCGCCGAGCAATACCACCGCTGCTAAGCACCAAATGATCCCGCCCACGATGTCTGGTCGGGGCGTGACGTTATGAGGCAGCTGTTCAAAGCCAAAGAAGAGTACTGAGCAGGCCAGAAGAAACGCGCTCGCTGAACCCAGTGCAAAAGCGAGCGAGAGTGAGCGCCATCGAGTAGACGATGTGGTGAGAATTTGAAGCGCGAACAGTGAGGGTGTGAATGCAGCGCCCATGGCGAGTGGAACTACCTTGATGAGTAGTTCAACCTCGTTGGCGAGCGCCATGACTAGGCCCCGGAACCACCCAGGCCAGGACCCCGACGACGATTGCGGGTGCGGCTACGCGCCGGACGCGATCCATCGTGGTGCTCGCCACCAGCCTGTGGGGCGCGCTCGCGGGGAGCGCGAGATTCCTTGTTGTCGCTGCGCGGTTCACGCTCGGCACTCTTGGTGGGTGGCGCGGTCTTGAGGCGACCCTTCGCTCCCTCGGGAATGTTGAGGTCGCTGTACAGGTGCGGGCTCGACGAGTAGGTCTCGACCGGCTCGGGCTGCCCGAACTCGAGGGCGCGGTTGATGAGTGCCCACTTGTGCAGGTCGTCCCAGTCGACAAATGTGACGGCGATGCCGCTCTTGCCGGCACGACCGGTGCGTCCGGCGCGGTGCAGGTAGGTTTTGTCATCGTCGGGAATGGTGTGGTTGATCACGTGAGTCACGTCGTCAACGTCGATTCCACGGGCGGCAACATCGGTGGCAATAAGAATGTCTTTCTTGCCGGCCTTGAATGCCGCCATCGAGCGCTCGCGCGCCTCCTGGCTCATGTCGCCGTGAACAGCGACGGCGGGGAATCCGCGGTCGGCAAGCTCTTCAACCAGCTTGGAGGCTGCGCGCTTGGTGCGCGTGAAGATGACTGTCTTGCCGCGGCCGTCGGCCTGCAGGATGCGCGCGATGACCTCATCCTTGTCGAGCTGGTGAGCGCGGTAAACGATGTGCTTGATGTTCGCCTGGGTGAGTCCCTCATCGGGGTCGGTCGCGCGAATGTGCACCGGCTTGTTCATGAAGCGACGGGCGAGCGCGATGATCGGTCCGGGCATGGTGGCCGAGAACAGCATGGTGTGACGCGACTCGGGAACCTGAGCAAAGATTTTCTCGATGTCACTCAGGAAGCCGAGATCGAGCATCTTGTCGGCCTCGTCGAGAACGATTTCTTGCACCTCTTTGAGGTTGAGCAGGCGCTGACCGGCGAGATCGAGAAGGCGACCCGGGGTTCCCACAACAATCTGCGCGCCGGCCTTGATCTGTTCGATTTGGCCCTCGTAAGCCTTGCCGCCATAGATCGACACAACCGTGGTGTCTCGGTTGCTCGTCGCGAGCTCGAGGTCTTCGGTCACCTGCACGCACAGCTCGCGCGTGGGAACGACGATGAGCGCCTTGACGCCCTTCTCGGGGGATGCGCCCAGGCGCTGCACCAGGGGGAGTCCGAATCCGAATGTCTTACCGGTACCCGTTTTTGCCTGGCCAATGATGTCCTGACCGGTGAGCGCGAGGGGGATGGTCTGTTCCTGAATCGGGAACGGTTCGGTGATTCCCTTAGCCTCCAGAGCGGCGGCGATGTCGGGCTCGATGCCCAAATCGGCAAAAGTCATGAATATGCCTGTTTCTCGTGTAGCGCCGACAATTGCGGCGGAAGGTCTACGCCTTCTTTTCACGTCCAGGCGTAGGGCCACGAATCCAGCGTTCGTAGCAACAGGTCAAGCCTACCCGGTCGCTGGTTGGGCAGGCCGCAGGCAGTATCGAAACCCCAACGTATTCCAAAAAAGGCATAGGCTGAGAGGGTGTTCGAGTGGTTCAAGAAGCGTCGCGCCGCGATTGTTGCGCCGCGCGTTGCGCCGCGCAAAGACGTCGAGGTGACCGCTGAGAAGGTGAACCTCGCCGACATGAGCCCCGACGCGGTGTCGCTCGTCGCCCAGGTTGCCTATTTTGAACTCGCTGTCTTTGAGTCGCTGTCGCGAGCGGTATCTGAGGCGCCCGATCTGGCATCCAAAGAGGGCATCAGCACCGTGGCGGGCGAGGCGCTCGAGAAGCACCACGGTTTGGTCGCGATTCTGCGCTCACTCAAGGCGGATCCCGCAGAGGCGATGGCGCCGTTTGCGAGTGATATTGACCGTTTCGAGTCGTTGACGCGCGGTCGTGACTGGTACGAGACCCTCGTGGGTGTGTACCTCACCGCTGGATTCCTCAACGAGTTCTTCCTTGCGCTCGCAGTGAGCCTTCCACCTAAGCATCGCAAGGTGGTCAAGGAGCTTCTCGAAAGCGATCGAACCGCCGATGTGCTTGTTCGCGCGATTCGCGCGGGTGAAGAGGCCGATCCCAAGCTCGCTTCGCGCTTGGCGCTTTGGGGTCGCCGTCTGATGGGTGACACGCAGCTTGTCGCCCGGAGTGCCCTGCGACTCTCGGACAACGCATCCGACAACGAAAGCAAGCTCGAGCCCGTGTTCACCGACCTGGTCGGATCACACTCCAAGCGAATGGATGCGCTCGGTCTAACGGCGTAGTGCGCTCGCGAGTGCGGTGTTGTCTGCCTGAAGTCGGCGACGGCCAAGGTAGAGCGAGCCGCCAAACGCTTTGACGATCGCGATGCCGAAGGTGATCACCCAGATCCATGGGCTGCTGGGCTTGAGTCCTGCCCAAAGGCAGATTTCCCACACGATGGCCGCCCCGGCTGCGGTGACTGCGGGAACAAGCAGTGCTCCCATCAGTTCGCGGTGGGGCATCGTGTACCGAGCAATAAGGCCGATGATGAAGGCGCCGAGCACGACGAAGAAGAGTTCCATGGAGGTGTCTTAGGCGACGAAACCGACGCGTCGGGCCTGGTCGTTGCCGATTTCTACGAAGCCGATGGATGCGGTGGGGACTAGGTACGACTTGCCCTTGTCGTCTTCGAGCTTGAGGTAGGGCTGTGCTCCTGCGAGAGCCGCAGCAACCGCTGCTTCGATGGTGGCGAGCTGGTCGTTGGATTCAAAGCTCAATTCGCGAGCTCCATTGACGATGCCGATGCGGATTTCCATTGCAGGCGTCCTTTCACACGTTTCCCTTGTCACCTTACTTGACTGCGTGGGGTCTCGTTCGCTGTCGTAGGCTCGCGATAGCGTGACTGTGATGACAACAACTCCCGTTTTCCGCGCCCCCGATTCGGTTTTTTCGCCCGTCTCGCTCGATTCGTCGCAGCGCGCCGTTCTTGATCTCGATGTTCGTGCATCGGCGTCGATTCTCGGGGCGCCGGGTTCCGGCAAAACGGCGACGCTGATTGAGCTTGTCGCTGACCGGGTGCAACGACTCGGCATGAGCGCCGACGAGATTCTGGTCCTCACGCCACAACGTCTGGCGGCTAACCGTTTGCGTTTGGCCCTGGGGGAGCGCCTTCACGTCGCAACCAACGGGCCGCTCGCCCGCACACCCATGTCTCTGGCATTCTCTCTGGCAGTCGAGGGTGCCTTCGCGCGGGGCGTGGAACCGCCGAACATGCTCACCGGTAACGAGCAAGATGCCATCATTGCCTCGCTTCTGGCCCTCGAGACGTCATCCGTGCAGTGGCCGGAACAGTTGGCGTTCGATACCAGACAGAGCCGCACATTTCGTTCCGAGCTGCGCGACCTGTATTCGCGATGCACCGACAATGCCTGGGGTCCGGCCGACCTCGAACGCATCGCAGGGGAGCGTGGCGGTGACATCGAGGCAGCGTGGAGTGCCGCCGCGCAGTTCTGGCGCGACGAATACGAACCGGCGCTCGCCGATCAACGCACGAACCATTTCGATATCGCGACGCTCCTGCGTCAAGGCGCTGTGGCCCTTGCCGACCCGACCGTGATGTCGCACATCCGGCTCGTCGTCGTCGATGATGCCCAGGAGCTGACTCGCGGCGCGCTCGGCCTGCTGCGTGCATTTGCGACGCGGGGCGTTCCGTTGGTCATGTTTGGAGATCCTGATACGGCCGCCACTACCTTCCGCGGAGCCGATCCGACCCTTCTCGGTGCACTCACCGACGTTGTGCCAAGCGCACGCACGCTGGCGCTGTCGACTGTTTATCGCTATTCCTTGAGCACGCACGCTTTCGTGTCTTCGGTGACCGGACGCATCGGCGCCGCCAAGGCGGGCACGCAGCGCGCAGCACGCCCATCCGCTGACGCGCCAGCAACCTCGCTCGAAATCATCGAGCGGTCCTCGCCAGTATCAGAACTGACGGCGATTGCTCGTCGCCTTCGTGAGTGCCATGTGTACGACAACATTCCCTTCTCGCGCATGGCCGTCGTACTGCGTTCGGGCGCTCAGGTGAACGACGTCGCGCGCGTGCTCGCAGTGAGTGAAGTGCCCACGCGCACTCTTGTTTCCGATCGGAGTCTCAAAGATCAGTCCATCGTGCGTGACTTACTGCGCGTGGTTGAAGTGGGCATTGGTCGTCGTGCCCTCGATTCCACGAGTGCTAACGACATGCTGCTCAGCCCGGTGTGTGGCCTGAGCGTGATTGAGGTTCGTCGCCTGCGTCAGGCGCTGCGCCACGACGAGCTTGCAGCCGAAGGTTCCCGCACTGGGGTTCAGCTCTTACCCCTCGCGCTGGCCGGCGAGGTCGCAGTTGCTCACATCAGCATGCGTGCGGCCAAGAAAGCCCAAGCGTTCGCGCTACTCCTCAGCGAGTTGAGTGCCATGGCGACTGCGACAATCGAAGAACTTTTGTGGCGGGTGTGGAGCTGGTCGCGTTTGGCCGACAACTGGCTCGCCGAGTCGCAGGGCTTCGGAGTCGTGGCCGATGAAGCCAATCGCAATCTCGACGGCGTACTCGCCCTCTTCACCGCCGCCAAGCGTTTCGTTGAGCGTGAGCCGCACGCCCCCGCGGGTGAGTTCATCCGCTCGGTGTACGCCTCTGATGTACCCGAAGACACGCTTGCTTCGCAGTCGGATACCGACGCCGTTTTTGTTGCAACCTCGGCTGCCCTCATTGGCGCGGAGTTCGATGTGGTTGTCGTCGCGTCCATCCAGGAGGGGCGCTGGCCAAACCTGCGCCCTCGTGGATCTCTGCTTCACGCACCCGACCTCGACACGGCACTCGGTGCAGGCCAGCCAGCCCCGATCGACGCGCGCAAGCAGGTGCTTGATGACGAACTGCGCATGTTCGCGCTGGCTATCTCGCGGGCGCGCAAGCACGTGGTGCTCACCGCGACCGCCGGGCTCGATGATGCGCCCTCACCGTTGGTGCGCCTCGCCGCAGAAATTGATGGAGTCGTCGTGGACGCCCGTCACGAGAGTGACAGTTATCCGCTCAGTCTGCGTGGCATGGCGGGCGCGCTGCGACGTGAGTTGACGCGTGATCTGCGGGAGCAGTCGGGAGTCAGCCACGAGGCCCTGCACTATGCCAGTGGGCTCGCGGCTCTCGCACGAGCTGATGTTCCGGGTGCCGATCCGGCGCAGTGGTATGGCCTACTCGACCCGTCCACCCTCGAGCCACTCGCCCAACTCGATGCCCCTGAAGCGGAGCGCGAATTACTCAAGGTCAACCCGTCCAGCCTCGAGAGTTGGAAGAAGAACCAGCTCGGTTGGTTCCTCAAATCCACCGTGAGTTGGCTGGGCAGCTCGGCGACTGGCATCGGTACGCTCGTGCACGAAGTTTTTGAGGAGTCGGTGTTGCAGCCTGAGCTGTCCATCGATCCCGATGAGATGTGGCTCCGTATTGAACCGCGGTGGGCAGAACTTGGTCTCGAGCCCGAGTGGGTGTCCGAGCTGGAACAACGTCGTGTCCGCAAAATGCTCGGAGCACTTGCCGGCTACATTCTCGATTTCCGGGCCAGTGGCAAGACGGTGCTGGGCGTTGAATCGAAGTTTGAGATGGAGGTTGGTCGCGGCGTGCTGTCAGGCAAAGTTGACCGCATTGAGCAGAACCTCGATGGGTCGATCAACATCATCGATCTCAAGACGAGCAAGCGCCCCATCAGCAAAGACGATGCGGCCGAGCACATCCAACTTGCCTGCTACCAGTTCGCTCTCGTCAACGATGAGTTCGCGCACGTCGAGGGAATGCCTGACACCCCGGTGTCAGCAGGGGCGACGCTGCTCTACCTCAACAAAGAGATGGGCGACGATTTCGGATATCAAACGCGAGTGCAGAATCCGTTCGAGCGCGAAGATTCGTCGGTGCAAACCGGCGATCCGCTAACACCGGGCGCGATGCGCACCCTCATCGAAGAGGCGGTGGAGTCCATGGCCGGCAGCATCTTTACGGCCATCGTCTATACCCGGGAAGAAATCGGGGAGTACGACAGTAGTTGGGAGAAACGTATCCACGTTATTCAGGCGGTGAGCGCATGAGCCGCGCACGATACTCAGCGGACGATGTGGCGAACGCTCTCAACAAGAGCTTCGGTCCGTCCCCCGAGCAGAAGGTCATCATCGAGGCTCCCCTCGAGTGCAACATCGTCATCGCCGGTGCCGGCAGCGGCAAAACCGAGACCATGTCCAACCGTGTCATCCAGCTCGTGGCAAACGGTGAGGTGCGGGTCGACCAGGTTCTCGGTCTGACCTTCACGCGCAAAGCGGCCAACGAGCTCGCCAAGCGCGTGCGCGACAATCTCGCGGTGCTCAATCGTTCCGGAATTGAGATTCCCGTCGCGCCCGATGCCGAATCGATCGACGACATGTTCGGTGCGACCATCACCACCTACAACGCTTTCGCCAATCGCATTTACTCCGACTACGCGCACCTCATCGGGCGCGACCCGGATGCGCGCGTCATGAGCGAAGCCTCGGCCTGGCAACTCGCACTCGAGGTTGCTGCCGGCGCCAACAAAGACAACATGCTTCGCGTTGACCGCAATCTCGACACGATCGCCGAGGCGATTCTGACGCTGACGCGCGCCATCAATGACAACATGTCGTCGCTCGACGAACTCATCTCGTTTGGCCACGAGTTCATCGAGTCTGTGCAAAACACGCCCGAGGGTGAGAAAAAGCGCGCCTGCACCAAGGCGCAGACCGACGACTTGGCTTCGCTCATCGCCATCGCCGAAAGCTATCCGTTTATGGCGGAACTCATCACGGAGTACGAGGCGAAGAAGCACGAACGTGGTCTCATGGAGTTCAGTGATCAGGTCTCGCGGGCTCATGAAATTGTGATGCGGTTTCCTCAAGTGGGTGAGGCCATCCGCCGTCAGTACAAGGTCGTTTTGCTCGACGAGTACCAAGACACGGCGAGCGTGCAAACATCCCTGTTGTCGACGCTGTTCCGTGGCCTCGCAGTCACCGCAGTCGGTGACCCGAATCAGGCTATCTACGGGTGGCGCGGTGCGAGTGCGTCCTCGATGGATGTGCTCCCCTTCTTCGATCGTTACGCTCCCGAGCAGACGCATCGCCCGGTCTACACGCTCAGCCAGAGCTGGCGTAACCCGGCCGAGGTGCTCCGTGGCGCTAATGCGCTGATCGCATCTCTGCCGGTTGCAACCGATCAACCCGTCTACGACCTCAGCATCGGTTCCGATGCCACGACCGGCTCGTTGACCGCTTACTATCCCGAAACCGTGCGCGAAGAAGCTGAGTATGTGGCTGCGTGGTTTAGCCACCACATCGCCAGCTGGCAGCCCCGACCAGGCGTTGGTAAAGACGCTGACCTCGCCAAACCCACGGCGGCGCTGCTCGTTCGTCGCATTGCAGACCTTGACACGTTCAAGCGCGCACTCGATGAGAAAGATGTGCCCTATCGAGTGGTCGGCCTCGGCGGTTTGCTCACAGATCCTGTGATTGTTGACCTCGTGTGCGCACTGCGCGTGGTTCACTTCGCGAACGCCGAATCAGAACTCATCCGTCTGCTCGCGGGGCCCAAGTGGCGCATCGCTCCGCGCGACCTGCGTGCACTCCAGGCCTGCGCAAAGTGGCTTGCCGAGCACGATCACGCGTGGCAGAAACTCAACAAAGATGTATCCGACAAGCTCTACAAGTCAGTGGCAGCCGAAGACCGATCAAGCCTCGTCGACGCGCTCGATTTCATTGCTGAACGCAAAGATCGCGACCACGGCGCACTGCGCACGATGAGCGACGAAGGCTTTGCACGGCTCAAAGAAGCGGGCCTCCTGTTCGCTGCTCTGCGTCGTCGCGCTGGGCTCGATCTGCGTGAGTTCGTCACGGTCGTCATGCAGGCATTGAATCTCGACATCGAGGGTGAAGCGAACGACACCACGGCGTCAATCGAGCCCGTGATTTCTGCGTTCATGGGCGCGGTCTCCACCTTCTTGTCTACCGATGTTGAGCCGACACTCGGCGCATTTCTCCGTTGGCTGCAAGATGCCGAACGTCGCGATCGCATGAGTCCTGCTGCCGCGGAACCCGAGCCGGGTGTTGTGCAGCTCATGACCATCCACGGAGCTAAAGGTCTGGAATGGCACCTCGTCGCCGTGCCACGCCAAGTTGAGCCGACGCCACAGGCGCTCGGTCGTATGGGAGACACCTGGAAAACCTTCGGCGTCATCCCCGACGATCTGCGTGCCGATCACGTTGACCTGCAACCGTGGTGGGCATGGCGTACGGCGAGCGACCGTCGCGAAATCATGGAAAATTACAAGCTCTACAAGGCGGGCGCGCAAGAGCGTGACCTCAACGAACAGCGACGCCTGGCCTATGTTGCGGTCACACGCAGCATGCAACACCTTCTGGTCACAGGGTCGTACTGGCCGAGCGGTAAAGATCCGCGCAACCCCAACTCCTACTACGCCGAGTTGGTCGACGTTACTGACGGCCTTGAAATGCCCGAGCCATCGCAGTACTCCTCACCACCCGAAGCCGCCGGACTCGCTACCGTGCTCTGGCCTTTGCAGCCGTTCGGATTCCCCACCGACGACAATCCGCGTGGGGCACGCGAGGCGCGTGTGCGTGCGGCCGCTGAGTTGGTCCGGGGTGCGACCGCACGTCCCGAGGGAGATCTCGGGCGAGACATTGACCTGCTGGTCGCCGAGCGTGAGGCTCACGCGCAGCAACGCAGGCTTCCCCTGCCCGTGCGCATCCCGGCCTCGAAATTCAAGGACTACGTCGAGAACCCAGCGGACGTAGCTACGGCGCTGCGTCGCCCCATGCCTGCCGAACCCTATCGAGCAACCATGCTGGGAACGATTTTCCACGCCTGGGTGGAATCACTCGCCAAGGCCGAAGAACCCCTCAGCGGCTTCGGCTCCGATTGGCTCAGTAGCGGCGAGGAGCGTGACTCGGAGACCGGCGAAGCAGCGCTCGGTATCGACGACATCTCGGCCGTTGACGAAGCTCAGCTCGCGAAACTGCAGCAGACATTCCTATCGTCACAGTGGGGTTCGCTCGTTCCCTACCGAACCGAGCTCGAGATTCAGCTGCCACTCGGCCCGAACATCGTCATCTGCAAAATCGACGCGATCTACCAGCACGCGGATGCAGCGGGACATGTTCGCTACGACATCGTCGACTGGAAGACCGGAGCGGCGCCCAAAGATGCACACGACCTCGAGGTGCGCCAGTACCAGCTCGCCCTGTATCGCCTTGCCTTCGCAACCTGGGCAGGCATTCCGCTCGAGCAGGTTGACGCGGCGTTCTACTTCGTCGCGCACGACTCAGTAGTGCGCCCTGAGCGGATCTTCAGTGAGGCCGAGCTGCTCGAGCGTTGGAACGCGATTTACCAGAGCTGATCGTCGTCAGATTTGGCGGGACTCTCTGCCGTGCCAGGCTCGGGGGCCGGCTCATCTTCAGGTGCTGACTCCACGATCGCGATGGGCTCCGTGGGCAGCTCGTTGAACGACGGTTCGTCGGTGAACTCGAAGTGTTCGACGTACTCGACCGTTTCCACCAACTCAACGGTCTCCACCAACTCAACCGTTTCGACGTACTCAACCGTCTCGGCGACTTCGGGGAGCTCAACCGTCTCAGCGGCCTCGACTTCATAGCGGAGCTCGGCTTCGCTCGCAAAATCCATTGAGTGTTCGATGCCGACTTCAGCGGCAACCGGCACGCTGGCGAGCAGCGTCTCAACTTCGGTCACCGACAACACCGGCGCAGTCGCTTGACCAACCGTGTTGACGCCCTCATCGCGAACGGTGTCGATGAGGCGGTCCATCATGGCGATAGCGTCATCCACGATGTCTTGGCGGTTCTGTTCGACACCGTGCAGAAGCCAGCGGACCAGCTCAAGCTCGGAATAGAGCACTGCGCGCTGACGCACCTTCGGGTCGGTGGCGCTGAGTCGCACCTCGTCGTAGGCGGCGAAGGCCTCGGATGCGGTGGTGAGGTCGAGGTTGATAATCCAGTGCAGATCCCAGGCGGGGTCACCGACTCGGGTTGCACCCCAGCCGAGCACGCCCGTGACCGAATCGGAGCCGAGCAGAAAACGGTCAACCCCGAGCGAGCCGTGCACGAGCGACGGAGTGAACTGCCACAGCGTGTCATCCTCAACGGCCGAGCGCCAACGCTCAGCCAGAGTCGCAGGGAGCAAGCCGGATGCGCGGCCGCGGTCGACCAGTGCGGCCGACTGACGTTGCGTCTCGCTGGCAGTGAAGACCGGAACACCCGCCGCCTGCGCGAAGAGGTACGGCACCTGGTGAATGTAGGCAATTGAGCGACCGATAGTGGTCGCGAGACCGATGTTCTTGTCAAAGTCGGAGGTCGCGATGATGTTGCCGTCGATGTACTCGAAGAGTGCGACGGGAGCTCCCTCACTGACTGTGCGCCCCACGAGCGTGGGCACCTCGAACGGCATGAGTGAGCGAACGCCGGCCGACATTGCCGAGAGAACGGTGATCTGCATAGACAGGTCACCAGCGGCAGCCTCGTTCGTGGGCACGCGCACGACGAGGGCGCGACCATCCGCGTTTCTCACGCAGGCAGACTCAAAATCTCCGTGCTGGCGGGTGCTGAGCGGCTGCGACGAGACCGGGTCAAAGTCGGGCAACGCGGCGGCAACGAGCGCCGCTAAAGTGAGATGTGACCGGGGCATACGCCAAGGCTAGGTCGCAATCAGGTTCCAGCGCACGAACGCCACGCACCACGCGTGACTTCACAACATTGACGGTGTTTCATGTCTCGAGAGTTTCGCCAGCGGCTCATGCTCGGTCGCGAGAGCCTCGACCGTAATGCCGCCGCTCGCGCAGACGAAACGCTCGTCGCCACACTCATGGCGGATGCCTCCACCCGCGTTCTTGCGCTGCGTGACGGTCGTGCCCTGATTGCCGACAATGCGCTCGTCTTTCTGACTCCCGCGCAGGCGGCGGGTGCGAGTGAGCTGGTCTACCTCGGGCATGAGACTGACGGCTCTGCGGCATATGTTGCAGCGTTCGTCGATGCCGAATTTGCGATTTCGACAGGCTCAATCAACGTCGAGCCTCCTGTCGACAGCAGCGAGTGGATCGACCTTCGTGTCGCCGGTGCTGCCCTGAGCGACCGTGACTCGGGGCTCTTCACGCAGGCGCTCGCCCTCTACTTCTGGCACGAAAACCACGGTCATTCACCCAAGACCGGCGCGCCCACGGCCAGCAAACAATCCGGATGGGTGCGGGCTTCGGTGTCCGATGACTCGCAGGTCTTTCCGCGCACCGACCCGGCGGTCATCGTTCTCGTGACCGACGATGATGACCGATTGCTCATGGGCAATAACGCGATGTGGGAATCCAATCGCTACTCACTGCTGGCCGGCTACGTCGAGCCGGGGGAGTCGCTTGAGGCCGCGGTCATCCGCGAAATTTATGAAGAGAGCGGCCTGAGAGTCATCGAACCCGAGTACCTCGGCTCGCAGCCGTGGCCGTTCCCCGGCTCAGTCATGATGGGGTTCACCGCCAAGCTCGCTCCGGGACAGCATCCCGATGACCACGCTGCCGACGGCGAAGAGATCCTCAGCCTGCGTTGGTTCACCCGCGATGAACTCAAGGCGTCCGTCGACGACATCAAGCTTCCCGGACGCGTCGCGATTGCCCGCGCGATGATCGAACACTGGTTGGGTGAAACGCTCGAGCAAGAGTCCGGCTGGCGGGCCGCGCGATGAGTCGCGCACGAGACGCTGAAGATATTCTTGCCGCACTCGACGACGAGCAGCGTGCGGTCGCCGAGGCGCTCAAGGGCCCGGTGCGCGTTCTGGCTGGTGCCGGCACGGGTAAGACCCGAGCCATCACTCACCGCATCGCCTATGGATGCGCCTCCGGCGTCTACTCGCCCGACAAAGTTCTCGCTCTCACCTTCACCACCCGCGCCGCGGGCGAAATGCGCACTCGTTTGCGACAGTTGGGCGCGGGGAACGTCTCTGCCCAAACTTTTCACGCGGCCGCACTTCGGCAGATTGGCCACTTCTGGCCTCAACTGACCGGCTCGCTCGCGCCGACCATCATCGAGGGCAAGGCTCGCGCGTTGACCGAGGCTGCTCGCGAGGTCGGGCTCAAGCCCGACACGGCTACCCTGCGCGATACCGCTGCCGAGATTGAGTGGCGCAAGGTGAACAATCTCACGCTCGAGCAGTACACGCCCAAGGCCTATGCACGCACCATGCCCGGCGGAATGAGCGTGGATCAGTTTCTCTCCATCAACGAGGTCTACGAGCGACTCAAAGATGACCGCAACCAAATCGACTACGAGGATGTGCTGTTGCTCTGCGCCGGCATCATCGAGTCGGAGGACGCCGTGGCCATGGAGGTTCGCGAGCGCTACCGGTTCTTCACTGTCGACGAGTTCCAAGACGTCTCGCCCCTCCAGCACCGCTTGCTCGAGCTCTGGTTGGGCGATCACCAGGAGCTCTGCGTTGTTGGCGACGCCAGCCAGACGATTTATTCGTTCACCGGTGCAACGAGTGACTACCTGCTCCACTTCGACCAGCGGTATCCAACCGCGCAGACAATCGAGCTTGACAGAAACTATCGATCGAGCGGTGCCATTGTGTCCACGGCGAATGCGCTCATGCGCGACCGTGCGGGTGCGCTCAATCTGGAAGCCGTTGGCGCAGCTGGAGCGACCCCGGTGGTTTCGTCCTACGCGAGCGACAACGCCGAGGCCTCGGCGGTGGCGGCATCCATCGCAGAAGACATTGCGCGCGGAGCCAAGCCCGAAGACATCGCGGTTCTCTTTCGCATTAATGCGCAGTCGGCCCCTCTCGAGCAGGCGCTGGCCGATCACGGCGTGAGTTACCACGTGCACGGCGCGACCCGTTTTTACGATCGCCCCGAGGTGAAGCGCGCAATTCTCGCGCTGCGCGGTGAGTCTGTGGTGGTCAAAAACATCCCGCTGTTTCAGCAGGTATCGAATATCTTGCGTGAGCTCGGATGGACCCAAGATGCCCCCGAGGGCACCGGTGCTGTTCGGGCGGCCTGGGAATCGCTCAACGCGATTATGGCGCTCGCCGATCAGGCTCCCGAGGGAATGACGTTCCGCGACTTCACGACGGATTTGCTCGCACGGCAAGAGACGAAACACGAGCCCACGCTGCACGCCGTCACCCTCGCGTCGGTGCACTCGGCGAAGGGTCTCGAGTGGAAGCACGTTTATGTCGTCGGACTCACTGAGGGGATGTTCCCCATCAGTTACGCGTCTTCGCTCGAGGCCGTGGCTGAGGAACGTCGCCTGTTCTACGTTGCCATCACGCGTGCGGGATCGAAGTTGGAACTTTCGTGGGCAAAACAGAGTGGCTCGCACGCGCGAGTGCAGCAATCATCTCGGTTTCTTGCAGAGCTCGGCACGAGCATCGCAGCGAATACTTCGGCATCGCGAGGGTCCACTCGCCGGTAAGCACATCGAGCCGATGCTCGCTGGTTGAGTAGGCACTCGGTGCCGCCTCGAGAGCATCGATGGTTCGCGAAACCCGAGCCCCCACCTCAAACCCGGTGCGCCGATCGAGCGTTCCCGCGGGCCGCCCGGCCAATTGCGAAAGCATCGCGGCGTGACTGTCGTCTGCGTCTGCGGTCAGCAACATGGCACAGACGAGGCACGGCGTTTGTCCCGCTCGTACGAGATGACTGATGGCGACAGTGCGGTCATGCGCCACGACCGTGCGGTGCGGAATTTCGCGACGCAGCCACGCGACAGCGCGTCCGGGACTCACAGCGTAGTTCGCCACGATCAGCACCAGCTCGGGCTGCCACTCACGATCGAGATGCCCGGGGCTGACCGCGCGAACATCGCACGAGTCACGCAACGCCAGGGCAATCCATTCGGCGAGCGGGCCGTGACCGTCGAGTCCGACCCGAACACGCGGGCGAGCATCTGCTTGATAGCTCGGTGTCAGCGCCTCGACGAACGCGTCAACCGCGGCGACACTCAGGCCGCGCATGGCACCGAGCGCGCGCAGGGTGCCGAGGTTCGCTCCCGACCGCAGCGCACTGAGCAGAACTTCTTCGCGCTCGTTGAGCTCGCGCGTGACAACCGCCTGAGGAAAGCCGATTTGGATGGTCGTTGGCGTACGCCAAATGAGGGCGAGGCGCGGGTCGATGCGTGGCATTGCCGGAGCATGCCTGTGCGCGCCGAAGCGCGCGGTGAGTTTTCCCGAGGGTTACTTGATGCAGACCGCGTAAGCGGTCACGGGATATGCGTAAGAGTGCATGGAGACGTTGATACCAGAAACTTGAATATCGATCTTTCGACCGGCGGCGGTCCACCCCGTTGTCCCGTTAGGCGCGGAGGACTTCAGCGCGTAGATGTATGTGTGTTCACCCGACTGGCTATCTGCCGGAAGGCCCTTCGCGCCACCACCAACGACCTTGTACCCCGCGTCGCAAGTAACAGAGTTGGTGCCGCTCTTGATTTTTGTGGTCGAGAAGTAGTTGACCGCCGAGACGTATCCCACCGGTGCGAGAGCGAGCCCGATAGCGAGGCCGCCAGCGATGATGAGCGCGTTACGAGTCTTCATTGTTTTCCCCCTGAGTGAAGTCTTTACCGTCGAGCAGGTCTTGTAAAGCGCGGTCCATGTCGTCCAGTTCTGGCGCGACCCCGGCGGCAACGCCCGTGAGACGAGCAATCAGCGCATCCGGGTTGTCGAGATCCTCGGCGGTCGGCATCGAATCAGGATGCGACCACAGGTCATCGCGAATCTCGGCACCGACGGCATCCGTGACCTTCTGCCACATTGCACTCGCATCGCGCATGCGTCGCGGGCGAAGTTCCAGACCGACGAGTGACGCGAAGGCCGATTCGGCGGGTCCGCCCGAGGCGCGGCGTCGACGCACGGTCTCACCGATGGCGGATGCACGGGGCAGGCGCGACACGGCACCTTCGGTGACCACATCCACCCACCCTTCGATGAGCGCGAGCTGAGTTTCGAGTCGCGCGAGTGCGGCCATCTGTTCGTCCGACTTGGGCGGAATGAAGGAGCCCGAGGTGATGGCATCCCGCAGCTCGTCGGGGTTAGTCGGGTCGAAGTTGCCGGCAACTTCTTCGAGGGCAGAGAGGTCGATCGTGATGCCCTGCGCAAACGCCGTGATCGCCGAGATGAGGTTGAGGCGCAGCCAGCGCGCGTGCTTGAACAGTCGCGCGTGGGCGAGCTCGCGCACAGCAAGGTAGAGCTGCACCTGGTCGATCGGAATCTCGAGCCCTTCGCCGAACTCGCTGAGGTTCTGGGGGAGCAGTGCGGCCTTGCCGTCTGCGAGCAGCGGGATGCCGATGTCGCCGCCCGAGACCACCTCGGTCGAGAGGCGGCCGACAATCTGGCCGAGCTGCATCGAGAACAGCGATCCGCCCACCTGCTTCATCATCTGGCTCGCGTTGGCGATGAGTCCGCGCATCTCTTCGGGCGCCTGCTCGGCAAGCACGGTTCCCATCGCTTCGCCAATCGAGTTGGCTACCGGTTCGGCGAGCTGAACCCACAGGGGCATGGTCTGTTCGATCCACTCCGTGCGGGTAATCACTTCGGGGGTGTCGGCGAGCGAAGCCACGGCAACAACCTCGTCGAGCCACATGCCACCGACGTGAAACGCCTGGTCAATCTCGGCGCGCGTAATGGCCGACACCGGCTGAACGCTCTGCAGCGCGTGTGATTTTGCCTGCTCCATGGCCGCATTGGCGTTGACGCCTTCGGCTCCGCCCTGCGCGCGCATGGCGTTTTGAAGCTGTTCCATCAGGGATGCGAGACCCGCGGCATCAGCGGGAAGACCGGCCGCACCAGCGAGCTTGGCGGGGTCGATCGCCCCATTGCCCTCGAGAAAGGCGCGCAGCATTTCGCGGAACTCATCCTCGTCATTGCGCTCGTTTTCGTCGCTCACCCAATCAACTTTAGGCTGGAACGAGTAGAAAGGTCTCCATGTTGTCTGTACGCGCCCGACGGGGCACCATCCTCCTGTTGATTGCCGCCGCCATCGCGGTGCTCATCGGAGTTCTCCCCCTCCCGTACGGCATCGAAGCACCCGGACCTTCGTGGAACACCCTCGGCACGTCGACGGTCACCGACAAAGATGGAAAACAGACCGAGGTTCCCCTCATTACGGTCAGTGGCGGCCCGAGTTATCCCACGTCCGGCAATCTGAACCTTCTCACGGTCAACCTGTTCGGCACCCCGTCGTCACAGCCGCGCCTGTTCGAGGTGCTCACCTCGTTCTTCAACCCCGAGCGCACCGTCTTGCCCCTGTCGGTCTTCTTTCCACCGGATCAGTCCCAGTCCGACCGCGACAAAGAGAATCAGGCCGAGATGGTCGATTCCCAGCAGGAGGCCATCGCCGCCGCGTTCACCAAGCTCGGCTACGACGTTTCTGACCTCAAGGTCGACAAAGTTCTGACCGGATCGCCGGCACAGGGCTTGCTCGAGGCAGGCGACATCATCGAGAGCGTCAACGGCAAGGTCATCGGTTCGATCGGTCAGTTGCGCGCGGTTCTCGCCGAGAACGGCACATCCACTCCCGCCAAGTTTGTCTACCTGCGCGACAAGGTGCGCTTCGCGACCGAAATCACCCCGGTTCTCAGCGAGCCCGACAGCGACGGCAAACAGGTTCCCGTGATCAAGGTGCTCGGTTCGGCGGTCTACAGCTTTCCGTTCAAGGTCGCGATTCAGCTGAACGACGTGGGCGGGCCCAGCGCGGGTCTGATGTTCTCCCTCGGCGTGTACGACAAACTCACTCCGGGCAACCTCACCGGCGGCCGCAAAATCGCGGGAACCGGCACGATCGATGCCACTGGCAACGTCGGCCCCATTGGCGGCATCAAAGAGAAGATGTACGGCGCCCGCAATGCCGGGGTGCAGTACATGTTTGTTCCGGCCGAGAACTGTGGCGAGGCTTACGGCAATGTGCCGGCGGGCATCCGCATCTTCAGGGTCTCGACCATGACAGAGGCGCTCGTCGGCCTCGAAGTCATCGCTCGCCCGGATTCTGACACCGGTCGGGCAGCCGCGCTCGACAAGCTGCCCACCTGCACGGCGTCCAACTAACCCCCAGCCTCAGAAACCTAGGATGAACTCATGAGCACAGAAGCAAAGAGGCGTCGTCGCAACATCGTTATCGGAAGCATCGTCGTCGGGCTTTTCGTTCTCTTTGCCGTCGCCGGGGGATTCTTTGGTCTCTACGCGGACACCCTGTGGTTCGGCCAGGCCGGCTTCTCCGGGGTGCTCTACACGCAGTGGGGTGCGAGTGCCGGATTCTTCGTTCTCGGCTTCGCCATCATGGCCTTCGCCATCTGGCTCGCGATGTTCATCGCCTATCGCTCGCGACCCGTCTACGCGCGTCTCGGCGCGCAGATGGACCGCTACCAGCAAGCCATCGAGCCACTCCGCAAAATCATCACGATCGTGGTTCCCGCGCTCATCGGTGTTTTCGCCGGTCTGGCTGCCATGGCGCAGTGGCCAACCGTGCTGCTGTTTTTGAACTCAAGCGCGACCGGCACCACCGACCCGCAGTTCCACAAGGACATCTCGTTCTACCTCTTCGATCTGCCCTTCTGGCAGTTCGTCTTAGCCTTCTTCTCGGCGACTGTGTTGCTCAGCGCAATCGTCGCGGTGCTTACCCACCTCGTTTACGGGTCGATCAGTTTCGCACCGCGCGAAGTGCGTATCGCCAAGCCAGCGCGTATCCACATCGCGATTCTGGCCGGCCTGTACTTGCTTCTGCAGGGCGTCAGCATCTACCTCGACCAGTTCGCCACGATGAACGACCCCTCGGGGCTCATCACCGGTGCGTCGTACACCACGGTGCACGCCACGATTCCCGCGCTGCAAATCATGGCCGGTGCCGCGATTCTGGTTGCGATCCTGTTTCTCGTCACCGCCTTCACCGGCAAGTGGCGCATGCCCGTCATGGGTGTGGCACTGCTCGTCGTGGTCGGTCTTGTGATGGCGCTCGGCTATCCGTGGGTCATGCAGCGCTTCATTGTCGACCCGAGTGAGCGCTCGCTCGAGCAGCCCTACATTCAAGACAACATCGATTTCACGCGCCAGGCCTACGGCGTCAACGCGATTGAAACGGTTCCGTACTCGGCCACGACCGACGCCAAGCCGGGTGCGTTGCGCGCTGACGCCGACACCACCGCGAATATCCGCATTCTGGATCCGGATGTGGTGAGCCCCGCTTTCGCGCAGCTCGAGCAGTTCAAGCAGTACTACTCGTTCATGTCGCAGCTCGATGTTGACCGCTACACGGTTGACGGCAAGTCGCAAGACGCCGTGGTTGCCGTTCGTGAGCTCAATCAAAAGGGTGTTGCTTCCTCGTCGTCCTGGTACAACAACACCCTGGTTTATACGCACGGCTATGGGCTCGTTGCCGCCTACGGAACCGAGCGCACGGTTGAGGGGCAGCCAGTGTTCCTGCAGGCGGGCATTCCCTCGACGGGCAAGCTCGGCACCTTCGAGCCACGCGTCTACTTCGGTGAGAACTCGCCGGAGTACTCGATCGTCGGTGGCGTATCCACCAAGGACGTCGAGCTCGACTACCCGGCACAAGACAGTGACCAGCAGACGTACACGACCTATGCGGGCAATGGTGGTCCGGTGCTCGACAACTTCTTCAACCGTCTCGCTTACGCGGTGAAGTTCGGTAGCGAAGAGATTCTGTTGTCGGATGCGGTCAACAACAAGTCACAGATTCTGTACGACCGCGACCCGGCCGTGCGCGTTCAGAAGGTCGCGCCCTATCTGACGCTCGACTCCGACCCGTACCCGAGCGTGGTGAACGGGCACATCGTGTGGATCGTCGACGGTTACACCACGAGCGATCAGTACCCGTACTCGCGTCTCGAGAGCTTCTCGAACCTCACCTCCGACCAGCCGAACACGGCGGATTCCTTCGCTCGCGACCAGTTCAACTACATTCGCAATTCGGTCAAGGCAACGGTTGACGCCTACACCGGTGAGGTGACGCTCTACGCGTGGGATGCCACCGACCCGATTCTCAAGGCCTGGCAGAAGATCTACCCGAACACCCTCAAGCCGGTGTCGCAGATGTCGGGTGAGCTGATGAGTCACGTGCGTTACCCAACTGACCTGTTCAAGGCTCAGCGTGCGATTCTCGGCGCGTATCACGTGACCGACCCGGGTTCGTTCTACTCGCAGGACGACTCGTGGGTGACGCCGAACGATCCGACCGCACCTTCGGGAACCACGCTGCTGCAACAGCCTTATTACTTGACCATGAAGGCTCCCGGCGACAAGGCTCCTGCGTTCTCGCTCTACTCGACCTACATTCCCAACGCGACCGGTGGCAACAGCCGTAACGTTCTGACCGGCTACCTCGTAGTCGATTCGGATGCCGGTTCGAAGCAGGGCGCGGTTGGAGTCAGCTACGGCAAGCTGCGCTTGCTGACTCTGCCCAAGGATGTCACCATCGCAGGCCCGGGCCAGGTGCAAGCGAACTTCAACGCCGAGCCGACCGTCTCGAAAGAGCTCAACCTGCTCAGCCAGGGGTCGACCGATGTGATCAAGGGCAACCTGTTGACCTTGCCGGTTGGCGGTGGCTTGCTCTATGTGCAGCCGGTGTACGTGAAGTCAACCGGTAACACGAGCTATCCGCTGCTCAAGAAGATTCTGGTGGCGTTCGGTGATCGAATTGCCTTCGAGTCTGACCTGCAGACCGCGTTGGATGTCTTGTTCGACGGCAACTCGGGCGTTGACAACCCGACGAACCCCACGCCGAGCCAGCCCGACACTGGTGGCACGACTAACGGTGGCTCAGGCACTTCGGCAACCGGCAATGCCGCGTTGAAGTCCGCGCTCGCCGATGCATCGGCTGCGCTCAAGGCTCGTGAGGCCGCGCGCGTTGCCGGGGACTGGACCGCGTTCGGCAAGGCAGACAAGCAGCTCACTGACGCGCTCGCGCGTGCTATCGCCGCCTCGAAGTAGTCGCGTAGTCTGGCGCTATGCGCGCCGTTCGTTTCAACAAACCGTTCGATCTCGAGATTTTTGACGCACCCGTTCCCGTTGTGGAGCATCCGACCGATGCAGTTATCAAGGTCGCGGCCACGTGTGTCTGTGGCTCTGACCTGTGGAGTTTTCGCGGCGAGAACACCCGCGCGCACGGCAGTCTGATCGGCCACGAGTGCATCGGCGAGGTCGTCGATGTTGGCGTGGAGGTCAAGCGCATAAAGCCCGGTGATTTCGTCATCGTTCCGTTCTTTATGTCTTGTGGTGCCTGCGTCAACTGTGCCGCTGGCGCTCTCGGTTCGTGCCTCAATGGCGCGATTCTCGGCTCCGGTGTTGGCGCGGGTCAGGCCGAGTACACCCGCGTGATCTTTGCCGACCACAACCTCACCGTCGTTCCCGGCGGGCGTCCCGCCGATGCACTCATGGCGGACCTGCTGGCCCTCACCGATGTGATGGGAACCGGCTACTTCTGCGCCGTCAGCGCTGGCGTCAAGCCCGGGCACGCGGTTGCCGTCGTGGGTGATGGCGCGGTCGGACTCTCGGGTGTAATCGCGGCGAAGATGCTCGGTGCCGAGCGCATCGTCGCCTTTAGCCGCAACCCGGAACGCCAGGCTCTCGCGCGTGCGTTTGGCGCAACCGACGTCATCGCATCCCGTGGTGACGACGCCGTGGCCGAACTGCGCGAGCTCACCGGGGGAGTCGGTGCGGATGCCACCCTCGAGTGCGTCGGCCTCGAGGAGGCGATGACCACGGCGTTTCGCGTGGCGCGCCCCGGTTCGACGGTTGGTTTCGTTGGTGTTCCGCACGGGGTGAACCCGCCGGTGGAGATCATGTTCCGCCGCAACATCGGACTCGCCGGTGGCATCGCCCCGACCCTGACCTACACGCCTTTGCTTCTCGATGCGGTGCTCGAGGGGCGCATCAATCCGGGACGGTACTTCGACCTGCAGTTGCCGTTCGAATCCCTCGTCGACGGCTATGCAGCGATGAACGAGCGTCACGCCATCAAAGCCTTCGCGGTGCTCCCGTAGCAGGGCGCTCACGCTCGGTTTTTTGACTCGCTCAACCTCTGGTAACCTAGAGTTACCGACGCGGGGTGGAGCAGCTCGGTAGCTCGCTGGGCTCATAACCCAGAGGTCGTAGGTTCAAATCCTGCCCCCGCAACAAATGAAAAGGCCCTCCTTCGGGAGGGTCTTTTTTTATGCACAGGTCACTTAGTCCACCGCTTCGCACATTTTTCAGGTGGCACTTCTTTTTTCGCACTATCGAAGATTTACGATAACGCCGAAAAGAGGAAGTCTTTATGCCACGCAAGAACTCGCCGTACGCTCGAGCCCGGGCACATGACCCCTTCGCCCTCACTGAAATCGATGCACAAGTCATGGTTCAGCTGGGTCGGATGACGCAGGAAGAATGCGACCGACTATTCCCCGCGGTTGATGAGCGACTCGAGCGCGGATTGCAAGGCTTTCGTGACGCGATCGCGGCGGCGATGCTTGGTGTTTTACGCCGAATCCCATCCAACTAGCCAAGTTCGCGTATCGCCTCGATATTCCGTTGGTCGTGACCATCGGTGAGGAGCGAGCTGAACTGCATTTTCCCGCGGAGGTCACGCCGCTGAATAGGCCGCTATGCACCGAAGAAGATCCGTGTGGAAACTGCACAGAGTGCGTCTGGTGACAAGTGGTATCACGGTGATACCATTACGCTCATGGCCATGACAGTTCGACTTACCGAAAAAGAAGACGCCCAGCTCACGCAGCTCGCTGAGATTCTCGGCGTCAGCAAACAGCAGGCGGTAATTGCCGCGATCGACGAGGCGATTCAAGCGCGCGATCACCAGGCTCGCTTCGAAGCAGCGAAAGAGCACACACTCACTCGCTATGCCGATTTGTTGCGTCGCCTTGGCGATGCCTAGTGGACTATCTCACGATAGAAGATCTGCTCGATATAGGCGAAGCATTAGGCGTGCCGCATGTGCGCGACCTCGGGCTCCTCGAGTCAGCGCTGCAGCGCCCTCAGATCGTTCTCTACGGTGCAGAGATGTATCCGACGGTGGCAGAGAAGTGTGCGGCCCTGCTTGAATCTGTGCTCAAGAACCCCCCCATGCTCGACGGCAACAAGCGACTCGGGTGGGCCGGCGTCTCACTGTTCCTCCACATGAACGACGTAACCTTCGACCCTTCCGACGAAGAAGCCTTCGCGTTTGTTGTCGGGGTGGCAGGTGGCGACATCGAGTGGAAAGAGATGGTCGACTGGTTCGAGCAGCGAATCCCCGCGAGCGCTAGCTGAGCGAAGCGGCCGTTCCGTAGACGACCATCGAAATCTTGTTGTTGGCGTCGAGAATCACTGACAAGAAGTGGTCTTGATCGCTGTACATCACCTGCGCACCGGCGGGAAAGTACTTGGCCCAGGCCGAATCCTGCCACTGTGCGATGAGGGTGTTGTCGGCGGGTTCCCACGACTGATCTGCGAGGTCGGTCGTCAGCTGGTTGCCGAGTTGCGCCGGTTTGTAGGTCGCGGTGGGAGCATCCGAACCGAATCGCACATACTTCACCGGATCCGCCATGTAGCCCACGAGTTGGGTTGCGTCACCCGAAGCCACGATTGAGACGATCTGCGAGCGAATCTGGTCAGGACCGTCGGTGGGGGGAACCGTCGGTGTCGCCGAGGCAGACTGCGATGTGGTCGCCGACGGTGTGGGGGTCGGCGTGGAGGCCGGCTTGCCACCTTTGCCGAGAACGAAGAGTCCGACGGTTGCGCCCACTGCGATAACCGCGATGATGGCGACAACGGTCCAGGCGACGCCTGAGGAAGACCGCTTCTTTTTCTTGGCAGCACTCATGTGTCAATTGTCACAGGCATAGGCTGGGAATATGGGTAACGCCGACTCGACCACCAACCGCGCCACACTTCAGTTTCTGGGAGCCACCGGTACCGTGACCGGGTCACGCTATCTGATCGAGGTCGGCGGTAAGCGCATCCTCGTCGATTGCGGACTCTTTCAGGGCTACAAAGAGCTGCGCGAGCGCAACTGGGAAGACTTTCCCGTTCCGCCGGACACCATCGACTACGTGCTCCTGACGCACGCGCACCTCGACCACAGCGGCTATCTGCCGGCGCTCGTGCGTGAGGGGTTCCGCGGGCAGATTATCGCGAGCGAGGGCACGGCCGAGCTGGCGTCGATCATGCTTCCCGACAGCGCCCACCTGCTCGAAGAGGAGGCCGAGCGCGCCGCGCGCAAGCGTTACAGCAAGCACGTGCATCCCAAGCCGCTCTACACGGTTGAGGATGCCGAGCGCACGCTGGGCATGTTCCGCACGGTGAAGTTCGGCGAGTCGCACGAGGTTGTGCCGGGAGTCACCGCGACCTTCGAGCACGCCGGACACATTCTCGGCGCGAGTCAGCTCCACCTCGATGTCGCTGGCACCACCCTCCATTTCACCGGCGACCTCGGACGTGTCGACGACATGCTCATGATTCCGCCGACGCCGTATGCCGGCAGCGACATTCTCATCACCGAGAGCACCTACGGTGACCGCAAGCACCCCGACGCCGATGCCGAGGCCGAACTCGGCCCGATCTTGAAGCGTGTGCTCGAACGCGGTGGAACCGTCGTCATTCCCGCCTTCGCCGTCGGTCGCGCTCAGGCGCTCATGCTCGTCGTGTCACGGCTCATCGCGAAGGGAACCATCCCCAAGGTTCCCGTGTTCATCAACTCGCCCATGGCGGTGAGTGCGACCGAGTTCTACGAGCGTCACCGCAACGAGCACCGGGTCGACATGGCCGAGTTTGAGGCGATGTACGAGGTGGCTCACCTGGTGAAGTCGGTGGATGAGTCGAAGGCGCTGAACGAGCGCAAAGACGCCAAGATCATTATCGCGGCGAGCGGCATGATGACCGGTGGTCGCGTGCTGCACCACGTGGTGGCGTTCGGCGAAGACCCCAAAAATGCGATTCTGCTGTCGGGCTATCAGGCCGGCGGAACCCGCGGCCGCCTGCTCAGCGAGGGCGCCGAGACGCTGCGCATCTTCGGTCGCGACGTGCCGATCAACGCCGAGGTGGTGCAGCTCGAGTCGATGTCAGCGCACGCCGATGCCTCGCAGATTGTCGACTGGATGCGCTCTGCACCCACCCCACCAAAACAGGTGTTCGTCACGCACGGTGAACCTGAGTCGTCGGATGCCCTGCGTTGGCGCATCCAGAACGAGCTCGGCTGGAACGTGCGCGTCCCGCACCCGGGTGAGAAGGTCAAGCTTTAGTGACCGCAGTTCGCGTCGTTGCTGCCGTCATTGAGCGTGACGGTAAGTACTTGGCCTGTCGACGTGCCCCACACAAGACTCTCGCGGGGCTTTGGGAATTCCCCGGTGGCAAAGTGGAGTCAGGGGAAACAGATCAAGATGCGCTTCGGCGTGAAATTCACGAGGAGCTTGGCGTCAATATTGAAGTCGGTGCTTATTTGGCGACCTCACTCAATAAGGCCGGCGATCTCGACATTGAGTTGGTCGCCTACCGCGCTCACGTAATCGAGGGTGACGTAAGCGCAAGTTCTGACCACGATGAACTTGGTTGGTTGACTTCGAAGGAGCTCGAGGGCATCGTGTGGGCGCCAGCCGACGTGCCGTTTGTGGACATACTCAACAGCTAGTGGGCAACCGCGCTGGCTTCGAGATAGACCTGTTGCGGCATAGGGCGATCGAGGCTCCAGGTGATGCTCATTGGCAGCTCGCCCGTGTGACTGACATAGTTCACCCGCCCGAGACACGTGTAGGCGCTTGTGATGCCGTTGTCTGACCGCGTAGCTCGAGTGAAAATCACGACATTTGAATGGTTCTGAGCATGGGTGATGTACCTCTGCCCCGTTGCGCTTGCCGATCTTGTCGAGTTTTGCGACTCCCAATGAAAAGTTTTCTCATTGAGCGCGTAGTCGCGGTACATCGTCGTGGGCGAAAAACTCTTATCCGATTTATTGAGAGTCACGAACAGGGCGTCTGTCCGTGTTGCTTCACACCAGGCCACACCGGCGACGTGAGCACTCGGATTGCTTGAGTAGTCGAGTGCGAGGAGTGCCTCAGAGCGTGTGAACGTTGCGTGTGAGCGCAGAGGGGTGTGAGAAAGACTGTGCGTGAGTGCCATCGGCAGTCGCCGTGACTTGTCCTCCGCCACTGCAAGGATTTCCCCGATTTCAGCTCGAATCTCGGGGTCTTGCCTCACCTCACTGAGAACCGTTGCGTACTCGTTGGGGTTCACGTCGCTGCTCAAAATCGAAGCGAGCATCATGGCGTAGGTCTTTTCCAAGGGAGATAGCGAAGCTAGTGACGGCCCTGTGTTGGAAACAAGGTTCCGATACATGATGCTGCGGTCGGCATCGTCGACGTGGATCAACGACCGCATCCTTTTCATGAGTTGCGCCCGCGTCGTCGGTTGGCCGGTCGGAATCGCTAAGCCCAAAGCTTCCCGCACTTGAGTCCAGGTGAATTTGGCGTAAAAATCGCCCAAACTACGACCACTCCGCTCGAGGTAGCCCGCGAGGTCAGGTGTCTCATCCGCCTCGAAGTACGACGTGACGTCGGCCGCGATGTTTCCCGAGTCGAGTTTGAGTTGTTGTTTGACGTTTTCGAGAATTGCCTCTTGGGCGACACGATCGAGAATAATTTGTGAGCCAGCAGGCAGGAACGGGAAACCCTGTTCGATTTCGTGGACGAGTTTGGATCTGTTTGTCCCTGTCATCGCACGGAGCACATTTTCGAATTTGAATTCTTTGCGCTGGAATCCGATGAAATCGAGGACTGTGAGAACTGATTTCTGTGGGGCGCGACGCAGCCCACGCCCGAGCTGCTGGAGGAAGACTGTGGAACTTTGCGTCGGGCGCAACATAAGCACCGTATCGACTTGGGGGATGTCGAGTCCTTCGTTGAACACGTCGACCGTGAACAGACAGCGGACATCACCGCGTCGCAGGGCAGTCAAACTTTCGTGACGCTCATCACTGGGTGTCTCGCCCACGACCAACTTGGAGGGAATGTTCATGGCGTTGAACTGTTCCGTCATGAAACGAGCGTGTTCGACAGACGCGCAGAACCCGAGCGCGCGCATTTGAGAGACGGCGGTTATTTTGTCATGAAGTGCTCGCCCGATGAGACCCGCGCGAAGACGACCCGACTCTCCCGTGTACGCCTCGGTCAGCGCAGTCGTGTCGTAGGCCCCTTTCTTGGTATTCCATTCGATGCTGGACAAGTCGGTGTTGTCGCTAACGCCGAAATAGTGGAAAGGGACAAGGAGGTCAGCGTCTAGGGCATCCCAGAGACGGATTTCTGCTGCGGCGCGACCTCCAAAAAAGGCCTCTCTGACGTCAACGTTGTCCCCGCGTTCGGGTGTGGCGGTGAGCCCGAGCAGTTCTTTGGGCGTGAAGTGATCGAGGATGCGACGATAGCTGTCTGCCTCAATGTGATGAGATTCGTCAACAACGATCACATCGAATGCATCGGTTGCGTATGAATTGATCGCTCCGGCGATTAGTGATTGAACACTGGCGAAAACATGCTTGTTTTCTGTCGGCTTCTGGCCATCAACTAGGAGCTCGCCAAAAGATCCGTCGGACAAGACTGCCCGGTAGGTCTTCAGAGACTGTTGGAGGATTTCCTTCCGGTGAGCTATGAAAAGTAGTCGAGGGTAGTCGCCGAGGTCGGCAAAAAGTCGAACGTAATCAAGCGCCGCGACGACGGTCTTACCCGTTCCGGTCGCAGCGATGACGAGGTTTCGATGCCGATCATGCTCGTGTCGCTCCGCAGCAAGTGATTCAAGAATCTGCTCTTGATGGGCGTACGGCCGAACCTGAAAGCCTGTGAAATCGAGGTCATCCACTGTTTTGTCGTAGGCCGCACTCTGGTTGAGGGCATCTTTGAGTCGCTGCCCGTCGTTGTCGGGGTCATAAGGCTCGAAGTCATCGAGATTCCAATAGCTCTCAAAGGTTGACTCGAATTTGCGAGTCAGGTTGGGCGTCTCCGTTTCGGAAATACGTACGTTCCACTCGAGTCCGTCGATGAGCGCGGCGTGAGAGAGATTGCTGCTGCCGACGTATGCGGTTGTCAGGCCGGAATGACGCTTGAACATCCAAGCTTTGGCGTGAAGTCGAGTTGAATTCGTTTCGTAATTCACTCGGACTTCCGCCCCAAAACGACGCACTAGCTCGTCAAGTGCACGTTTCTCGGTGGCGCCAATGTAGGTGGTCGTGAGAACGCGAAGTTTGACGCCCCGATCCTTTAATCGCATCAACTCTGACTCGATGGTTCGCAATCCTGTCCAGCGAATAAAAGCGCTGAGAAGATCAACCGACTCCGCTGTTGCGAGCTCAGCCTTGAGCTCGGCACCCAAACTTGGTTCTCCGCGTGCGTTTGTCAGAAGAACCGGCGCGACTAGGCCGGACTCGGGACGTATCGAGGGGGCGGCGTTGGGGCTTGTGATTTCCAGCAGCTGCTCGGGCTTGGTTCCAGGGAGTCCGGACAAGGGCAGCCCCAGCCCGTCGAGGATTGTGTTGGCTTTGGCGAGCTGTGCTTCGGGAGCGAGCCCATCGAGTGCTCGTTCGACGATGGTTGCGACATGTTTAGAGAGTGCCTGTGGCGATTCTGCCTGGTCTAGAAAGGCAGAAACCACTTGTTCTGAGGGTACTTTCGCGAGCGCCGCGAGCACTTCTTCTGTGATGAGGCGCTCGTAGACACCTTCGCCGAGACCGTTATCCTCGTGTTGAGATTTCCCCATGCGTCCAGGGTAGACGCTCATAAGGACAAGAAGAGGTTTCACCCCAGAGCGAACCTGTTTGGATTTCCCGCAAAACAGGCGCACACTTATAGATAGAACTCGCGCCCATAGTGCGGGCGCACATTAGGAGGTAACCATGGCAGTACAGAACATCAATCTTGAGACCCCCTCGGCCGTCACCGGCGGTGGCGAAGAGGGCGGATGCTGCGGCGGCGCTTGCTGCGGCGGCAAGTAAACAAAACCCCAGTCGGTATGTAGAGCGACCATCAGGTCACACCGCCGACTTACCGAAACGGCCCGGGAATCTCCCGGGCCGTTTCTCATTGGTATCGACGAGCTCAATTAGCGCGACATGGCCACGTTGACGATTTTGCTGGTTCCGAACCAGGAGTCGTCGCCGGCGACGGTGACTTTGATGCGACAGGTTCCGCTCGAGGCAAGTGCGGTGACATTCATGCCCGAGACCCGACACGAACCCGAGAGTCGTCGCGCGCTCGCGGTACCGGATGAGTCGGCGTCGGCAAGCATGGTCATTGTCTGGCCCTTGGGGAGCGGGCTGCGGCCCCGCACGGTGAGGCGACTCGTCATCATCGGCACCTCACGAAACACCGTGACCTGCTGAGCGAGACGCGTGTCTGTCTTGGCGACGTAGGCGGCGATGCCGCAGGTGCCCGGACCGTCAATGGTGGTTGCGCCCGTGGTCGGGTTCACCGTGCAGACATCCTTACCAAGCACGCGCACATACGAGATGACGCCGGCACCCACGCGCGACACAGTGGGCTTGAACACCGCTCCGGGCTTGAAGCCGGTGGTTGCGAAGTTGAGCTTGAGGGTGGGTAGCGTGTCGCCCGCCGTGGCAGCGTCGATGAGGGTCGCGCTCAGGGCGCTCGGGCGGTTGATGATCCACGACCTGGTGCCATCGGTTGATCCCGCATCGCCGCCGTGCAGGCTGGTCACGGTCGTCCAAATGCGGTCGAGCATGGTGGGCAGATTGAGCGATGCAACTTTGGATTGGATCCGCGCGAGAGCTGCTCGATAGAGATCGAGGCACGGCTGGTAGTTGATGCAGCGGCTGTAGAGGGGAGCGCCGTCGTCGGTGAAGTTGGTCAACCACCCGTCGTTCCAGGTCTGGTCTGTTCCCCACGGGTGCATGGTGGCGAGACCGTTGCCATCAATGCGCACGTAGTAGTTGTTGGGCCATCCGCCCGGGCGGCTGTAGCCGTCCCAGTGGCTGATGTAGCGCTCGATTGCCCACGTCATCACCATCTCGTTGATGTCCGCCACGCCTCGAAAACGCGTGAACCAGTTCTCGCCCGAGTAGTTGGCGGTGATGCTCGCGAGGGTGCTGATGTCGGCGCGTTCGGTGTCACTGCCTTGGTCGACCTGCATCTCGAGGCCGACTTCGTGCCCATAGCCGCCCTCGTAGATGTGGTTCGACTTGGTCGAACCGGTGAGCGAGGGCCACCGCTTGAACATCTCTTTGTCGTAGGTTTCAACAACCGCGTGCAGACCGTAGTCGACCGTGCCTCGGTTGGGCGTCGTCACGCTGACGGTGGAGTAGCCCACGCGCGGAGCGGGAACGCCCATCGCCCGGAACAGTCGATAACTCAGTGCCTCGTGCAGCATCGTCGGGTCTTGAACCATGTTGTTCAGGGTGAACTTCGTGATTCCGTAATAGTTCTGACCGGTCACGGAGAAGTCCATCTTCACTTTGAAGCCGGCCTTTTCGTCGAGGGAACGGCTGGAGCCCCATCCGCCCTTGAGGTGAACGCCGACCTCAAAGGTTTGCGAGGTGCCCTTGAGGGATGTGATCACCAGCGTCGCGGGTTTGTAGACACGCGCGTCGTACGAGGTGACTTCACCGTTGATGTAGTCGCGGTCTTCGTCGGTCATGGTGAGTGCGAACGAGCTGACCGCGAGCGGGTTGTACATGAAGGCTTGCTTGTCGCTGCCCTCGACGTAGGTTGTGTCGACCGACGCGTTCGCAGGCTGGGCGAATCCAACGATGCTCACCAGAGTGACGGCGAGTGCGATAAGCAGCCGTCGCCATGCTCGCGGTGAGCGGTGGGTCGATCTAGTCACGGAAGCGAACATCCACTCGTGTGGTTGGCGGGGTGACGGTGACGCTCTTGACGGTGACGCTCAGAACCGAACGGCCGAGAATTGTTTCGACTCGACTCTGCAAGTCACTAACGTTCGTGCCGTCCAGGGTGAGTGAGATCTTCTGTTCATCGCGGCGACGGAAGCGGCCGATGGAGTCGACGGCAAAGATGCCGACTACGAGGAGCGCCGTGTAGGTGACCTTGGCGACGAGGTCGAAGCCGGGCAGGCCACACACGAGACCCACCGTGAGTCCGACGAGAAGGTAGGCCATCTCGGTCCACCCGGTGGTGTCGGAACGAAGGCGCAGAATCGAGATGGCGGCGAAGAGCGCGAAGCCCGCGCCGATCGACATTTCGAATGCAGTGACCGCACCCGAGAGAGCGAACAGCGACAGGTTCACCATGAGCACGGCAGCCATGATTGCGCGATTGCGGTACCGCAGGTAGTAGAAGACCACCGCGACCAGAATGGCGGCGACGAGGTCGACCGCGAGTCCTTCGAGAAACGGGGTGAAGTTGAACTCAATCATGTGTCACCTTGGGGGTTAGTAGGCGCGTGTGGGAAGGGGTACCGAAACGCTACCGCACCCCATGAGCACGCGCTTGAGCGCGGCCTTTTCTTTGGTGTCCACCGAGAGTCGCCAGCGCCACTTGATGCCAACCCATGACGCGGCGTAGGTGCACTTGTAACTCGCGGGCACGTTCATCCATACGCCCGGGTCCTTGTCGCTCTTGGCGCGGTTGGATGTTGCGGTCACGGCGATCAGCGACGGGCCGTAGCCGAGGTCGTTGGCGTATGCCTCGCGCCGACTGTAGCTCCAGTTGTAGGCGCCCGAGCGCCACGCTTCTTTGAGCGCAACCACGTGGTCGATGTCGAGGGATTTCGCGAGGGTTACCCACTTGCTGTCGTAAGGGGAGTACCAACGCCCGGTCAAAACCTTGCAGGTCACCGTGCGCGTGGTGGTCGTTTTCGACTCGGCGATGAGCACCTCGGCGCGCGTGCTGCACTTGTCGTGATCAGCATCGGTCCAGAGGTGAAAGAGGTTCCGGGCGTATCCGGCATGGGTGCTGTTGGAGGGGGTCAGCCCGTTGAGCATCGTCAGAAAGCGCGATGCCGAGACTCCAGTGTGCAGGGGAAGCGCAGTCGAGGCCGTGGCTCCGCCCAGCGCGGCAACCGCGATGGCAACCCCAGCGGCGATGAGCCGTAAAGTGCGCGTGCGAATCAACAATTACCCCTCCCACCGAAAACGCTACACGCCATGGTGGACAGTTGGCGTGTCAGCGTAGGCTCGCGTTATGGGCACACGGGTTCTCGTGACGGGGGCCACCGGCTACATCGGTGGGCGTCTCGTGCCGCGTTTGCTCGATGCGGGGTTTGATGTGCGGGTTCTCGTGCGTCACCCCGAGAAGCTGCGCAACGTTCCCTGGGCGCTTCGCGTGGACATTCACGAGGGCGATTTGGCCGACCGCGCCAGCCTCGACGCGGCGTGCCAAGACGTCGACGTCTTCTACTATCTCGTTCACTCGATGGGGCAGAAGGGTGACTTCGAGGCGACCGAGTTGCAGTGTGCTCACAACGTCGCCCAAGCCACCCGCGCTGCTGGGGTGAAGCGCATCGTTTACCTGGGCGGACTTCACCCCGATGCTGGCGACCTGTCGAAGCACCTGCGCTCGCGGGCCGAGGTGGGTGACATTCTGCTGGAGTCGGGTGTTCCCACGCTCGCACTGCAGGCCGGTGTGATCATCGGTTCTGGCTCGACGAGCTTCGAGATGATTCGCCACCTCACCGACGTTCTGCCCGTGATGACGGCGCCCAAGTGGGTGGGAAATCTCATCCAGCCCATCGCCGTGCGCGACGTGATGTACTACCTCATCGCCGCTGCCTCAGTGGATGCGAGCGTGAACCGCGCCGTGGACATCGGCGGCCCCGACGTGCTCACGTACATGAACATGATGAACGACTACGCCGAAGAAGCGGGGATGCGCCGCCGCGCAATTCTCAAACTTCCGGTGCTCACGCCGTACTTGGCGAGTCAGTGGGTGAACCTCGTGACGCCCATTCCGCGGTCGCTCGCGGTGCCGATCATCGCCAGCCTGCAGAACGACTGCGTGATGAAGAATCACGACATCGACGCGATCATCCCGCCTCCGCCGGAGGGGCTCGTCGGCTACCGTCGCTCGGTGTCGCTCGCACTCGAACGTGTGCGCCAGGGGGATGTCGAGACGGGATGGCAGAACGCGAGCGTCTTCGGCGCACCGAGCGACCCGCTGCCAACCGACCCGGAGTGGGCTGGGCATCGCGTTTACCTGGACGATCGCACACGGTCGTGTCGGGCATCCTCGGATGCGCTCTGGAAGGTCATCGAGGGAATCGGCGGCGACCGCGGTTGGTACTCGATGCCCATGGCATGGGCGGCGCGCGGTTTCGCCGACAAGATTGTTGGCGGTGTTGGGCTTCGTCGAGGACGAGTGAATCCGGACACACTCAAGGCCGGCGAGGTGCTCGATTGGTGGCGTGTGGAACGCGTCGACTACGGACACTTCTTGCGACTGCGCGCCGAAATGAAAGTGCCCGGTCTCGCGTGGCTCGAGCTTTATGCATTCTCGGAGCCGGACGGAAGCTCACGCTATCGTCAGCGCGCCATATTCTTTCCCCGTGGTATTGCCGGTCGCTTGTACTGGTTCTCGATTTTGCCGTTTCACGGCATTATCTTTTCGGGCATGGCGCGGCGCATCGTTGCCGCCGCCGAACTCAAACCTGACGCTTAAGTGCCTCATAGCCTTTGCATAGACTCCGTCGCCACAGTGAAGACATCGACCACACGGGTTGAACTTCACGAAGGAGAGACATCATGTCGAAGGAAGACAAGAAGGAATACACCCCCGCTGAGAACGTGGCCGCAGAAAACGTGGCTAGCGACGAGGTGAAGACGGAAGCTGCTCCCAAGCAGGCAAAGCCGGGAATCACGATCAGCCGTAAGAGCCTCATCGGAATTTCGGCCGCTGCCGTTGCAGTGGCACTCGGTGCCGGTTTTGGTGGCGCAGCCATCGCTCAGGGTCTCGACCACAACGGTCGTGACTTCCGCGGTGGCCAGAGCCAGATCGGCCAGGACGGTGGCCAGCTGGGCCAGAACGGTCGCATGGGTGACCGTGATGGCGACCACCAGATGGGTCAGCTCGGTCAGCAGGGCCAGATGGGTCAGCAGGGCCAGATGCCTGGTGGCCAGAACGGTCAGATGGGTCAGATGCCGGGTGCTCCCGGTGCGACTCCGGGAACCGGCACCAGCACCGGCACCATAACCCCGCAGAACCTGCAGCAGGCGCCGACCGCGCCGCAGCAGGGAACTCCGCAGGCGCTTGGTGCGCAGAACCAGGCACCGCACGGTTTCACCCGCGGAAGCTAAGCGTCTATCTGCGACAAACGAACGGGTCCATTTCTTTCCCCCGAGGAATGGACCCGTTCGTTTTTGCGTTTGTAGGCGGTGGACCTTCTTTTCGCGGAATATCGAAGATTTACGATTTCGCGAAAAAAGAATGCCCACCAAAAAGTAGGGTGAAACCATGACCGCGCACGATTCGACCGTCGTTCTCGACATCGACGGGATGACGTGCGCGAGTTGCGTGGCCCACGTGGAAAAGGGCCTCAATGCCCTGGAAGGTGTCGAGGCGAGCGTCAGTCTCACCACGAATTCGGCAAAAGTATCGTTTCCTGCCGCAGTGCAGATCGACGACCTGATCAAGGCTGTGGCCAAGACCGGCTACACGGCCTCACTTCCGCAAGCGGGCCACAGCCTCAGCGAGCGCGCGGGTCACGTTCACTCGGCGGGCCGAATCTCAATCGCGACGCGATTGGTCGTGGCCACCATCCTCACCGTGCCGCTGGTGGCCATCGCGATGGTCATGCCGTGGCAGTTCCCGGGTTGGACTTGGCTCGCTTTTGCGATGGCCACCCCCGTTGTCTTCTTCTCGGGATGGCCGTTCCACCGCGCCACAATCGTGAACCTGCGCCACGGTCAGCTGACCATGGACACCCTCATCACGCTTGGTACCGCTGCCGCCTATGGCTGGTCGATTTACGCACTGTGGCTCGATGCGAGCATGCCCGGCATGGCGATGGCTGACTCGTATTTCGAAGTCGCCGCCGGCGTGACCACCTTCATCCTTTTAGGACGATGGCTCGAAGACCGTTCCAAGCGGGCCGCCGGTGAGGCGCTACGGGCTCTCGGCGCGATGCAACCCTCGAGCGTGACCATGTTCGTTGACGGTGTTGAATCGCGCGTGCCACTCGCTGAGCTGACCGTCGGTTCATTGATCGTCGTCAAGCCGGGTGAACGCATCGCCGCCGATGGACGAATCGTTGAGGGGCGTGCGGCGATTGACCAATCGGCGATCACGGGTGAGAGCGTTCCCACCGAACACGGTGTCGGCGATACCGTGACCGCGGCGACACTGGTTCTCGACGGCCGGCTGCTCATCTTGGCCACGCAGGTTGGTGCCGACACCCGGTTGGCGCAACTGACGCAGCTGGTTGAGGATGCTCAACTGCACAAGTCGAGCGTTCAACGTTTGGCCGACCGCATCTCGGGAATCTTCGTTCCGATCGTGGTGGGTATCGCGGTGGTCACGTTCCTGGCGTGGTGGCTCATCACCGGTGATGTTGCCCACGCCGTCATGACCTCGGTTGCGGTGCTCGTGATTGCCTGTCCGTGTGCGCTCGGTTTGGCCACGCCGGTGGCTCTCATGGTCGGTACCGGTCGTGCAGCCCGCATGGGAATCGTCATTCAGGGTGCACCGGTGATCGAGCGCGCGGGAACGCTCGACACGATTTTGCTCGACAAGACGGGCACTGTCACGAGTGGTCAGATGAGCGTGCACGAGATTGTCACCGCAGTCGGCAGTGACGAAATCGACGTCATCAAGAAGGTTGGTGCTGTCGAACGCTTGTCGGAGCATCCGACCGCTCGCGCCATCGCCGACGACTTCGAGCGCCGTCACTTGCACGCCGACTTTCTCGTGACCGACTTTGTTTCGGTCTCGGGCAAGGGCGTCAAAGCGCTCGTTGGTGGCGAGCTCGTCGCCATCGGCACCGAAGAGTGGATGCTCGCGCACGACCTCATCATCGCCAGCGATCAGCGTGAACGACTTGCCCGCTCGCGTGCCGAAGGTTTTACCGTCGTTTTGGCCGGATGGAACGGTTTCACTCGAGCACTCATTCTTGTTGCTGATTCGGTCAAGGATGACTCGGCCGAAGCCATCGCGCGCCTCAAGTCGCTGGGGCTCGAGCCCATCATGCTCACCGGCGACCACGAAGACGTTGCTCAACGGGTCGGTGCCTCGGTAGGTATTGCGCGAGTCATCGCCGGCGCCACACCAGAAAGCAAACTCGCCGTCGTGCGCGAACTGCAGTCGGCCGGCAAATCCGTTGCAATGGTCGGCGATGGTGTCAATGACGCCGCAGCCCTCGCGCAGGCAGACATGGGTCTGGCAATGGGTACCGGAACCGACGTTGCCATCGCGGCCAGCGACATCACGCTGATGCGCGGCACGCTTTCCGCAGTTGCTGACGCCCTGCAGATTTCTCGTCGAACACTCGGCATCATCCGCGGCAATCTCTTCTGGGCATTCGCGTACAACGTGGCCGCGATTCCCCTTGCGGCCTTCGGTCTGGCGAATCCGATGATCGCGGGCGCGGCGATGGCGTTCTCGAGCGTGTTCGTTGTGCTGAACTCTCTCAGGCTTCGTTCGCTGAGCCTTCGGTAAAGTTTTACTCGATGAACGCGCAAGCAAAGAAGACCTATCGACCCTCAGCCTCCGGTCCGGAGTTCATGCGGGTGGGAATCGTTCCCGGCATCCTCATCGCAGGTGCCATTCTGGGCGGCGCGGCACTGCACGACACTGACTGGTTCGTCACGATTCGTTTCGCGGTGTCGATCATCACCGCCATCCTCATCGTCTTTCTGGTTCAGGGCCGCGCGATGCATCGCAAGCGTTGGATGTGGCTGACCTGGGTGCTGATTCCGCTACTCGGCGCAATCGTGGTGGTGTGGAACCCGGTCAACGACCTCACCGCCGGCTGGCAGGGGCAAACTTGGTTGCTGGTTCAGGTGTGGGCGGCTGCCGTCGCAATGTTTGCTGGCCTCTACGCTAAGACGCCCGCGCCCCAAAACTAGGGTTACACTTAGTACCAAGCACAAACACCCGATTTTGGGTTTCGCCCTTGTTTGAAACAGGATGCGCGGAGTTCACCAGGGAAGTGCGTTGCTTCACTGGCCATGTTCGGCCGCTCGTAATTTCGTTTGTTCGTTATTTCGTTTTCGTTCAAAAAACAGGAGACACATTTGTCACGCTCCGGCAATCGCCGTTCCGGCTTCGACAACTCGGGACTCATCCCGATTCTCGCCCGCAAGGTGCGCGAGGTTGAAGCAAAAGCCGCCACCGGCAAGAAGGTTGGCCCGACCAACCGCACCAAGTTTCAGGTCATCGCCTTTCTCGTGCGCGAAGAGCGCGCGCGCATCAAGGCTGACTCCACCCTCAACGACCGCGACCGCGCAGAGCAGATCAAGCGCCTCGACGGTGTGGCGACGATTCTCGCTAAGACTGCAGCGCGCGACACGTCGCTGATTTCCCTGCTCGAGGTCGACCACGCCACCACGCCGGTTGCCCAGAAGATGCGTCGCGACTGGCTGCTCGAGTCGGGCGCCGAGGTTGCCGCTGAAGATCTCATCATCACGACCGAGAAGACCAAGCACGACGTCGAGCTCGCCCCGGCGCTCGCCGAAAAACAGGTGCTTCCGGTGTCGGTCAAGGCGCGTCTGCGTTCGAACCCGTTCCAGGCACCCGTGTTCGACACGGCCGCTAAGTCAGCGCCTCTGGTTCGGCTCGCGAGCTGGGAACTGCTCGGCCCCTTGTTCAAATCCTTCGAGACCGGTGCTGGTGGTGGGTCGGCCTGCATGCCGATGCCCGCGGTTCCGCGTTTTGACCGGTACTCGCCGAAGAGCCTCGAGCTGATGCCCCACCAGGTGCAGTTCATCGAGAGTGTTCGCCAAGGTCACCGCACGTTCCTGCTCGCTGACGAGCCGGGTCTCGGTAAGACGGCACAGTCGCTCATCGCGGCATCGGTTGCGGGCGCGTTCCCGCTACTGGCTGTTGTTCCCAACGTCGTGAAGATGAACTGGGCACGTGAGGTTGAGCGTTGGATTCCGGGCCGTCGCGCCACGGTCATCCACGGTGACGGCGCCGAAGTCGACGCCTTCGCGGATGTGTTCGTGGTCAACTACGAAGTTCTCGACCGCCACCTGGGTTGGCTGAGCCAGCTCGGATTCAAGGGCATGGTCGTCGACGAAGCCCACTTCATCAAGAACCTCGGTTCGCAGCGCTCGAAGCACGTGCTTGCGCTCGGCAAAGAGATTGTCGAGAACGCGCCCGACCACAACCCCCTGCGCATCGCGCTGACCGGTACGCCGCTCATCAACGACATCGATGACTTCCGCGCAATTTGGATGTTCCTCGGCTGGATTGATGGCGACAAGCCGTCACCCGAACTGTTGCGTCGTCTCGAGGCGAACGCCATGACTCCCGCGGACAAAGACTTCTACCCGGCTGCCCGCGAGGCAGTCATCGACATGGGAATCGTGCGTCGTCGCAAGATCGACGTCGCCCGTGACCTCCCCGCCAAGCGCGTGGTTGACCTGCCCGTTGAGCTCGACGACGAACTGGGTGCGAGCATCCGAGCGGCCGAGGCTGAGCTCGCACGTCGACTCGTCACGCGTTACGAGCGCATCTCGCAGAACACGGCATTCCGCGGTTCGACCACTGACCTCATTCGCGCGGTCGCCCAGCAAGAGATCGACGAGTCGAAGAACCAGAAGACCGGCGAGAACATCTTTACGATGGTGCGCAAAATCGGTCAGGCCAAAGCCGGGCTAGCCAGCGACTACGCGGCACAGCTTGTTCGCTCGGTCGGCAAGGTGGTCTTCTTCGCCAAGCACATTGACGTGATGGATCAGGCTGAGAAGGCCTTCGCCGACCAGGGCATCTCGTATGTCTCGATTCGCGGCGACCAGTCGACGCCAGCACGTCAGCAGGCCATCGATGCATTCAATAAGGATGAGTCGGTGCATGTGGCTGTGTGTTCGCTCACCGCAGCCGGCGTTGGCGTAAACCTGCAGGCGTCGTCGAACGTTGTGCTCGCCGAGCTCTCGTGGACGTCGGCCGAGCAGACGCAGGCAATCGACCGCGTTCACCGCATCGGCCAAGAGATGCCGGTGACGGCCTGGCGTATCGTTGCGGCTCAGACGCTCGACAGCAAGATTGCCGAGCTCATCGACTCGAAGCAGGGCCTTGCTGCTCGTGCGCTCGAGGGCGAAGCGGTTGACCCGACCTCGCAAGACTCGGTGCAGCTCGAAGCGCTCATCGACATTCTTACGCGCGCGCTCAACCTCTAGTTAGGCTGAAACCATGAGTGGTTTCGGTGAACTCGACCTCGTCAACGCGATGATGGAACGCGTCGATCTCGACGCCGGTGTTCCTCGGTCGGCAGTGCTTCGCGATGTGTCGATTGGCGATGTCACCCTCGCCATCGCGGACATGCCCGCAACGGGAGCCGAGCGCGGTGTCGCCTTGCTCATCCCGGGGTTCACGAGTTCGCGGGGAACGTTCTTTCCCATGTTCCAAATGCTCGCCGACCAAGGCTTTCGGGTCATCTCGTTCTCGCAGCGTGGCCAGCCCGGCTCGACCGGTGGCGACGCTCCTGCCGACTACGCACTCGAGGCGCTCGGCGCTGACGTGCACAGGCTCGCGGATTCGCTCGGTCTGAACGCGAACCTGCACCTGCTGGGGCACAGCTTCGGTGGCGTGGTCGGTATCGAAGCCGTGCTTCAGAACCCCTCGCGATTCGCAAGCTACACGATGTGGAATTCGGGACCATCCTCGCTCGGCGCCGAGATGCTCGAAGCGCGCGCCGCCGTCGAGGAGCATGGTGCACGTGCCCTGTGGGTCATCGACGCGACGAAGGTGGGCATGGATCCCGAGCGCGATCTGCGCGGGGAGCTCGAAGGTCTCGAGGCCTACCACTACACCCGCCTCATGCGAACGAACCCGGCGCAGCTTCAGGCCGGACTCGGTCACCTGTTTGAGCATCGCGATCGCGCCCTCGAGCTGAAGGCGACCGGCGTGCCCATGCTCGTTAGTCACGGCGCCAACGATGACGCGTGGCCGATTGTCGACCAGCGCGCTTTCGCTGAGACTCTCGGAGCCGACTACTGGGTCGTCGCGAATGCGGGACACTCGGCTCACGCCGATCGTCCGGCAACGAGCGCAGGTCTGCTGGCCACGTTCTGGTCGACCGCTCAAGTGAACAGTAAGTGAACAAAACCTTAATGTCGCGTATCCGTTAACCTTCGGTGGGTTAACTAAACCAGATGTGGGCGCCTGTTGGCGTGCCACGAATTGGGACGTGAAAAGGATCACCCATGGCGGATAAGAAGAAGGCTGCAGCGGCCAAGAAAAAGAAGGTTGTGCTCGACAAAGCCCTCAACAAGGCCACTGCGCAGTTGACCAAGAAGAGCAAGGCCACCGAGAAAGACGTGAAGAAGGCTGCCGAGAAGGTTGCGAAGAAAGTCTCGGGAGGCAAAGTCTCAAAAAAAGACGTAAAGAAAGTCGCCTCGAAGCTTTCAAAGCTCTCCTCCAAAAAGGCGGCTTCGGCAAAAAAGCCGGCAGCTAAGAAGCCCGCAGCCAAGCCGGCTGCTAAGCCGGCTGCTAAGGCTGTCGCAGCGAAGCCTGTTGCCGCCAAGCCGGCAGCTGCGACTAAGCCGGTAGCTGCGACTAAGGCGCCGGCAGCGCGCACCACCACTGCGCGCACTGCTGCGGCTAAGCCTGCTGCTCGCGCTACGGCTGCAAAACCCGCAGTACGTTCGACCGCGGCCAAGCCCGCAGTACGTTCGACCGCAGCCAAGCCCGCTGTGCGCAAGCCAGCGGTTCGCGCCACGGCAGCTCCCACTGGTGCCCCCAGCATCACCTGGACTGTGCCCCAGCTTCGTGCCGCTGCTCGAGCGAAAAAGCTCACCGGCTACTCGTCGCTGACCAAGGCCGCGCTGCTCGATCTGCTGCGCAAGTAACAGCTGTTCAACGAAAGGCCCGCGGACTGCGGGCCTTTCGTCATTTCCGCATGTCGGGAGCGCTCGCTTTTGCCGGCGAAATTCGCTTGTTTAGTGCGCGCCATGCCAAGTTATCTGTGAATTCGCCCAGTATTCTGGCGACACAATTCCCGCTCCATCCCCTTCTATAAAGGAGTCAATTCGTGGCTAACACGACAGAGGGAACTGGTTTTCTCGACCGGTTCTTTGAAATAACCAAGCGTGGCTCGACTGCGTGGACTGAAGTCCGCGGCGGTCTGGTCATCTTCATGACGATGGTGTACATCGTCATTCTTAACCCGATCATCATCGCTTTCAACAAGGACGTTGACGGCAACTTCATCGGTGGCGCAGCTCCGAACTTTGCAGCTGTGTCAGCTGCGACGGCTCTGACCGCCGGTGTGATGACCCTACTCTTCGCACTCATCGCACGCCTGCCCTTCGCGCTTGCTGCCGGTCTCGGTATCAACTCGTTCCTGGCAGTCACGATGGTCAAGGGTGTCACCTGGCCTGAGGCCATGGGCCTCGTGGTCATCGACGGTATCATCATCGTGATTTTGGCCGCGACCGGTTTGCGCACGATGATCTTCAACGCTGTCCCGGCAGCTCTGAAGACTGCGATCACCGTCGGTATCGGTCTCTTCATCGCATTCATCGGTTTCGTTGACGGCGGTCTCGTTCGCCGCAACGCGGATGCAGCGAACACGCCTGTTCCGGTCAACTGGGGCGTTGGTCCTGACCACATGCTCGGCTACCCGACGCTCGTCTTCATCATCACGGTTCTCGTCATCGCGATTCTGATGGCACTCCGCGTTCGCGGAGCAATCCTGTTCGGTCTTATCGCGGGCACCATCCTCGCCATCATCCTCGAAGCAACCCTCCACATCGGTGGCAAGTTCGTTGATGGCAAGTTCGTTACCCCGTTCGGTTGGGACACCACGGTTCCTCACTGGCCGACCTCGATCTTCGCAACGCCTGACCTCAGCACCATCGGTCACGTCGACCTGTTCGGTGCCTTCGGTCGCCTCGGTGTGATGGCTGGCATCATGCTCGTCTTCACCCTCGTGTTCTCGAACTTCTTCGACGCCATGGGAACGATGACCGGTCTCTCGAAGCAGGCTAACCTCGCAGACGCCAAGGGTAACTTCCCGCGTCTGACCAGCGCGCTTGTTGTCGAAGGTGCTGGTGCCATCGCTGGTGGTCTGACCTCGACCTCGTCGAACACGGTCTACATCGAGAGCGCATCGGGTATCGCCGGTGGTGCACGTACCGGTCTGGCCACCTCGGTCACGGGTATCTTGTTCATCCTCGCTGCGTTCCTGTCGCCGCTCACGAGCATCGTTCCGGTTGAGGTCGGTGCCGCTGCGCTGGTCGTCGTCGGTGCGCTCATGATGGCTCAGGTTGTCGACATCGACTGGAAGGACTGGACGATCTCGTTCCCGGCCTTCCTCGCGATTGTCATCATGCCCTTCACCTACTCGATCGCAAACGGTATCGGCGTTGGCTTCATCGCCTACGTCATTGTTCGCGCATTCGCTGGCAAGGCAAAAGAGACGCACCCGCTTCTCTGGGTTGTTGCAGCAGGCTTCCTGCTCTACTTCCTCATGCCGTACATCCAGCTGGTGTTCGGTCTGAAGTTCTAAACGCCACAACGCAAAGGGCGGGTCGGATGATTTCCGGCCCGCCCTTTACGTTGCTTGTGTGTTGACCTAGAGCGGCGTCACGTACGCGGCCGAGATGCCGCCGTCCACGAGGAAGGTCGAACCGGTGATGAACGACGCGTCGTCGCTCGCCAAGAACGCGACGGCAGCCGCGAGTTCCTCCGCGTGTGCGAAGCGACCAACGGGGATGTGAACCAGTCTGCGCTGAGCGCGCTCCTGGTCCTTGGCGAACAATTCTTGGAGCAGGGGAGTGTTCACCGGCCCGGGGCAGAGTGCGTTGACGCGGATGCCCTGGCGCGCGAATTGAACACCCAGCTCGCGACTCATCGCCAGTACGCCTCCTTTGGAGGCTGTGTACGAGATCTGTGATGTCGCGGAGCCGAGTACCGCAACGAATGAGGCGGTGTTGATGATCGAACCACTCTGCTGGGCGACCATGTGGCGCAGTGCAGCTCGCGAGCAGAGGTAAACCGACTTCAAGTTGACGTCTTGCACTTTCTCCCACGCAGGAAGTTCTGTCGTCTCGATGGAGTCGTCGTCGGGTGGTGAAATGCCCGCGTTGTTGAATGCGATGTCAACCGATCCGTACACCTTGAACGCGGTGTCGAAAAGATTGTTGACCTCAGCCTCGTCAGTGACATTGACCTTCACGAACAGGCCCTCAACCTCGGCGGCGGCAGCCTGACCCGAGGTTTCGTCCATGTCGCCAATGACCACAGTCGCGCCTTCAGCACGGAGTCGACGAGCGGTAGCCAGGCCGATGCCACTCGCGCCACCCGTGATGACCGCAACTTTGCCGGCAAGGCGTTGGGTTAGATCGATTTTTTGGATGCTCATTATTTCCTTCTTAACTTGTGCTGACTAATGCGGGTGCCTAGTCGGCCGGAATGAATACGTTTTTGGTTTCGGTGAATGCCAGGTGCGCATCTGGTCCAAGTTCGCGCCCGAGCCCCGATTGCTTGAAACCGCCGAACGGGGTGTTGTATCGAACGGACGAGTGTGAATTGACGGAGAGGTTTCCCGATTCCACGCCGCGCGCAATCCGAATGGCCCGGCCGACATCACGAGTCCAAATGGAACCCGAGAGGCCGTATTCGGTGGCATTGGCGAGCGTGAGAGCGTCATCATCATCGTCAAAGGGAACAACCGAGACAACCGGTCCGAAGATTTCGTCGGTCATGCTGCGGTCGGTACGTGAACTCGGGGTCAACACGGTCGGTGCGAACCAGAAGCCAGGTCCCTCTGGTGCTGATCCGCGGAAAGCCACGGGCGCGTCGCTGTCGACGAACGATGAGACGCTGGCGAAGTGAGCTCGCGAAACGAGCGGACCCATTTCGGTGGAGTCCAGTGTGGGGTCGCCAACCTTGACACCCTTCACTGCAGGCTCGAGCAATTCCATGAATTTGTCGAAGACCGAACGCTGCACCAAGATGCGACTTCGTGCACAACAATCCTGACCGGCATTTTCAAAGACCGAGTAGGGAGCAGTTGCGGCAGCCTTCTCAAGGTCAGCGTCGGCAAACACGATGTTCGCGCTCTTGCCGCCGAGTTCGAGAGTGACGCGCTTCACCTGGTGGGCGCATCCGGCCATGATCTTCTTGCCGACTTCGGTTGAGCCGGTGAACACGACCTTGCGAACACTCTCGTGAGTGACGAAACGCTCGCCCACAACCGAGCCCTTGCCGGGCAGAACTTGGAAGAGACCCTCGGGGAGTCCCGACTCAACGGCGAGCTGGCCAAGGCGGATGCTCGACAGTGGCGTCCATTCGGCAGGTTTGAGCAAGACCGCGTTTCCGGCCGCCAGTGCAGGCGCGAAACCCCACGCTGCGATGGTCATGGGGAAGTTCCACGGGGTGATGACACCAATCACGCCCAGGGGCTCTTGGAAGGTCATATCGATACCGCCGGCAACAGGGATCTGCTTGCCGAACATGCGCTCAGGGGTGGCCGAGTAGTACTCGAGCACGTTACGCACGTGTTCCGCCTCCCAGCGCGCCTGCCCGATGGGGTGGCCCGAGTTGCGAACCTCAAGCTGGGCAAGGGCCTCGATGTCGCCATCGACGGCGGCGGCGAATCGACGCAGGGCGGCTGCGCGGTCGGCGGGGTTCAGTCGAGCCCACTCGCGCTGAGCCTTCTCGGCCTTGGCTACGGCTGCATTCACTCCGTCAAGGTCGACGTGCTCGACCGTTTCCATCGCTTCTTCGGTAGCCGGGTTGATGACGGTGTAACTCATTTACTGCTCCTGTAAGTGCGGGCTGCCTCGACGAGGCCGGCGAAAAGTCGAAGGTCTTCGGGTGATTCTTCGGGATGCCACTGCACCGCGAGAGCGAACGGCTTGTCCGACAATTCAATTGCCTCGATCACGCCGTCGGCGGTGCGGGCCGAGACGGTCAAGCCCTCACCGACCTCGTCGATCGCCTGGTGGTGGTAAACCTCGGCGGCGACGGGCGTGGTGCCACCCAGCACTTCGGCGAGCTTGGATCCGGGGCTCACCTCGGCAGGAATCGTGGAAAACACGCCACCGCCTTTCTGGTACCTGTCGTCACCGATGACGTCAGGTAGGTGCTGGATGAGCGTGCCGCCGCGCACGACATTCAAAATCTGCGCTCCGCGGCAGATGCCCAAGAATGGAAGGTCACGTTCGAGGGCAGCGCTGAGAAGTGCATCCTCGAGAGCGTCACGGTCAAGGCGAGGCTCGTCCGTGGTGGGATGCGCTGTCTGCCCGTACCGCGCCGGGTTCACGTCTTTACCCCCGCAGATGATCAGGCCATCGAGCCCGTCGAGGATTCGGTTTGCCCCGGCATCGTCAATCGCCTGCGGTGGGATGAGCACGGCAATGCCACTGGCACGGTTCACTGCATCGAAGTAGACCTTGGGCAGAAAAGACGCGGGAACATCCCACACGCCGGTCTTGGACTGCTCGAGGTAGGTGGTGAGACCGATGACCGGGCGTTCTATTTGGCTAGAGTCGCTCGAAACCACGGATGCGCTCCCAGTCGGTGATGGCTGAGTCGAACGCTGCGATTTCGATACGCGCGTTGTTGAGGTAGTGGTCCACCACGTCGTTTCCAAAAGCCTCGCGAGCAATCGTCGACTGAGAGAACAGGGACGCGGCCTCGCGCAGAGTCGAAGGCACGCGAGGCTTGTCGCTCGCGTAGGCGTTGCCTTCCGTGATTGGCTCGAGCTCAAGCTCGTTCTCGATGCCGTGAATACCGGCAGCGATCAGCGCCGCTACCGCGAGGTACTGGTTGACATCTCCACCCGGCACGCGCTGTTCGACGCGCATGGCGTGACCCTGACCCACGATGCGCAACGAGCACGTGCGGTTGTCGACGCCCCACGCCACTGCCGTGGGGGCGAAGCTGCCGTCCACGTAGCGCTTGTAGGAGTTGATGTTGGGGGCGAAGAACAGCGACAGCTCGCGCATCGCTGAAATTTGGCCAGCGAGAAAATGCTTGAACATTGTGCTCATGCCGCGCTCATCCGACTTGTCAGCAAAGACGGCATCACCGTTCTCGCTGCGAAGGCTGATGTGGATGTGGCAGCTGTTTCCCTCGCGCTCGTTGTATTTCGCCATGAACGTGATGGCTTTGCCGTGGTCGTCAGCGATCGCTTTAGCAGCGTGCTTGTAGATCGAGTGGTTGTCGCAGGTCGCGAGAGCCTCGTCGTAGCGGAAAGCAATCTCTTGCTGTCCGAAGTTGCACTCGCCTTTCACGCCCTCGCAGTACATTCCCGAGGCGTCCATCATGTTGCGAATATCGCGCAGAAGAGGCTCCACGCGAGTGGAGGCAAGAAGGTCGTAGTCGACGTTGTAGTCGGTGGATGGCGTCAGCTCGCGGTAGCCCTTGGCCCAGGCTCCACGGTAGGTCTCGTCGAAGACGATGAACTCCAATTCGGTGCCCACGAACGGAACGAGACCCATCTTGTGCAGGCGAGCAATCTGCTGACGCAGGATCTCGCGAGGCGAGTGGGCAACAGGTGAGTGATCGAGCCACTGCATGTCGGCCATCACGAGAGCGGTCGAGGGCAGCCAGGCCGCGCGGCGCAGAGTGCTCATGTCGGGCTGCATCACCATGTCGCCGTAGCCACGTTCCCAACCGGCAGAGGCATATCCATCGACGGTGTTCATGTCGACGTCGACGGCGAGCAGATAGTTGCAGCACTCTGCCCCGTGGCTGGCGATGTCTTCGAGAAAGAGGCGGGCCGACACGCGCTTGCCGACCAGTCGGCCCTGCATGTCAGTGAAGGCAACGATGACGGTGTCAATCTCGCCAGTCGAGACCTGTGACTCGAGCTCGGCCAGCGTGAGCAATCCCTTATTTGAGGACATTAATTCTCTCTCCTTTGAGATTGGAATCTCCACAATTAGAGCATAGGGGCGACATCTCATGTGAGGTATCGCTTGCTCTCGAGCGCTTACCGCTCAATAAAAAATCTTCAAAGCATGTTGTTCATCCCGAACCAACCAATATGCTCGTGCCAAGGAAACTCACAGTGTTGTGTGCATCGGTCGACGATGTTCGGTGTCGCATCACCTGATTGATAAGGACATCTGGATGTCAAAAGACACCTTGAAAGTGTCGGGCGTGACGTACACCACGGCCGACTCCAAATATTTTGAGAAGCGCACTCTCAAGCGCACAGCCGGCGCGTTCGGCCTGTGGGGCTTGGCAATCGCTGCCGTTATCTCCGGAGACTTCTCCGGCTGGAACTTCGGTATCGGATTTGCCGGCTTCGGCGGAATGCTGATTGCGTTCGTCCTGCTGATCTTCATGTACTACGGAATGATGTTCAGCATTGGTGAAATGTCCAGTGCGATGCCTCACTCAGGTGGCGCTTACTCGTTCGCTCGTTCGGCAATGGGGCCGTGGGGTGGGCTGGTAACGGGACTCGCCGAAACGATTGAATACGTGGCGACCACCGCGGTTATCGTGTTCTTCTCGGCCTCCTACGCAGACAGCATCTTTGCGACACTTCTCGGGACGCCTGAGGGTGAGCACGTTCTCCCCATGTGGCTCTGGTACATCATTCTCTACGTCGTATTCGTCGCATTGAACGCTGCTGGTTCGGCCATCTCATTCAAGTTCGCCATCGTGGTGTCGATCATCTCGATCGCCATCTTGGTCTTCTTCGCGATTGCGTCGTTCGCATCCGGAAAGCTGGACTTCGGATCGTTGTGGAACATCGCACCCGAATCCGGCCAATCCACGTTCCTGCCACACGGCGTCATCCCGATTCTGTTTGCTCTTCCCTATGCGATGTGGTTCTTCCTCGGCATCGAGGAGCTGCCGCTAGCGGCTGAAGAATCACGCAACCCGGTGCGGGACATTCCTCGTGCGGGACTGATTGCCCGCACGACCCTGATCCTCACCGGTATTGCCGTTCTGTTCCTCAACACCGCACTGATCGGTGCGGAGAAGGCTGGCTCGGCGGGTGAGCCCCTGCTCGACGGCTTCCGTGTGATGTTTGATGACAAGTGGGCCGCCGTCCTGGCTCTGTTCGCCCTCATCGGTCTACTGGCATCGCTCCAGGGCATCATGTTCGCCTACGGACGCAACATGTACTCGCTCTCGCGCGCAGGCTACTACCCCAAGTTCCTGTCGCTCACGGGCAAGCGTCAGACCCCCTGGGTTGCACTCATCGTGGGTGCCGTCATCGGGTTCGTTGCGCTCATCGTGGTCGACTACCTCGTGGCGGTTGACCCCAATGGCGCCGGTGCAACCGGTGGTGCGATCGTCTTGAACATCGCCGTATGGGGTGCAGTGATTGCCTACGTCATGCAGATGTTGTCGTTCATCATTTTGCGAAAGAAATTCCCCAATGCGAACCGCCCCTACAAGAGCCCATGGGGTATCACTGGTGCTGTCATCGCCGGTGTGCTCTCGCTCGCAATTTTTGGTGGATTCTTCATCAACGAACCTGCTCGTCCCGCGATTGTGGCCATCGCCGTGGTCTATGTCGTGATTCTGCTGGCCTTCGGATTGTACGGGCGCAAGCGCCTGATCCTCTCGCCTGAAGAGGAATACGCAGTCTCGGGCGGCCTGCACGGAGACCCGCAGGCGGAAGGCTACGGAGGTAAGGTCGAAGCCGAAATCCTCGCGATGGACGGCGTCGACGAAGACAAGTAACACCATCGTTGAAGGGAGGGTCGGATTTTCCGACCCTCCCTTTGCGTTGCTCGGTAGGCTCAGAGCATGACCGACTTCGCATGGCGCAAGGCCCAGCTGGAGGGCATGCGGCGCATGCTCACCGAACGTGAGGCCGATTTTGTCGAAGCGCTGCGGGTTGACCTGGGCAAGCACCCGGTTGAGTCGGAACTCACCGAAATCGGCTTCGTTCTCACTGAGATCAGCCACGCCTTGCGCCACCTGAAAAAGTGGATGCGCCCGCGCCGGTTTCGCACCCCACTCGCGCTTGCTCCGGCCAGCGCCAAGCTGCTGCCCGAACCGCTCGGTCACGTTCTCATCATCGCCCCGTGGAACTACCCTCTCCAGCTGTGTCTCGCCCCGATGGTCGGTGCCCTGGCCGCCGGAAACTCCGTAACCCTCAAGCCGAGCGAAATCGCTCCGGCCACGAGCGCGGCTCTGGCCCGCTGGATTCCTCAGTACCTCGATCGTGAGCGCGTCTACGTGATTCAAGGGGGCATCCCCGAAACCACCGTTCTGCTCGAGCAGCCGTGGGATCACATTTTCTATACCGGCAACGAAACGGTCGCCCGAATCATCGCGACGGCTGCGGCCAAGCACCTCAGCCCGACCACCTTCGAGCTCGGCGGCAAGTCGCCCACGTTTGTCGATGCCTCCGGTGATCTGCGCGCCGCCGCCAACCGCATCGCGTGGTCAAAGTTCGTCAACGCGGGTCAGACCTGCGTCGCGCCCGACTACGTGCTCGTCACCCCGGATGCTCGCGAGCGATTGCTCGCTGAACTGGATGCCGCGGTTACGCGCTTGTTCGGCGCTGACCCTCAGGCCTCCGAATCCTACGGTCGCATCGTGAGCGACAGGCACTTCGTTCGGCTCACGGCATTGATGAGCGGCAAGAAACCGGTTGTCGGCGGAACGAGCGACGAGAAGTCGCGCTACATCGCGCCGAGCATCCTCACCGATGTGGTGCCTGAAGACGTGCTCATGCAGGAGGAAATCTTCGGACCGATTCTGCCGGTGCTCACTGTTGCTGACGCCGCCGAGGCGATTGCCTTCATCAACGCACGCCCCAAACCGCTCGCGCTCTACGTGTACAGCGCCGACAAGCATGTGCGTCGCGCATTCGAGAGCGAAACGAGCTCGGGCGCCCTCGATGTGAATGTCGGTCTCGTGCACATGAGCGTCCCGGATCTGCCGTTCGGGGGAGTCGGTGCGAGTGGCAGTGGCGCCTATCACGGACGCGTGTCTTTCGAACGGTTCAGCCACCTGAAACCAGTGGTTTCCAAACCGTTGACCCTCGATACCCTCGCGCTCATTTATCCGCCCTACACTGCCAACAAAGCGAAGCTGGCCAAGAACCTTCTTCGTCGCCTGTCTCGATAGGAATCCCAATGCCACTGGATCACGCCGGCAACTTCACCGGAAACCCACACACCATGCCGATTCCCGCGGCGACGAGAACCGAGCACGATTCACTCGGCGACGTGCAGGTGCCGATGGGTGCCTTGTGGGGCGTGCACACCGCTCGAGCCCTCGAGAACTTTCCTATCGCTCGCCGCCCGATCTCGGTCTTTCCTGAACTCATCACGGCCTATGCCTGTGTCAAGCAAGCCGCGGCTCGCGCTAACAAAGAACTTGGCGACCTCGACCCCGCGCTCGCCGGCGTCATCGATGACGTGTGCCAAGAAATCATCGAGGGCCAGTGGCACGACCAATTCGTGGTTGGTGTGATCCAGGGCGGCGCTGGAACCTCAACCAACATGAACGTCAACGAGGTCATCGCCAACCGAGGTCTCGAGATTCTTGGCAAGCAGCACGGTGACTACGACTCGTTGCACCCCATTGACGATGTCAACCGCAGCCAGTCCACGAACGATACTTACCCGACGGCGGTGAAGCTGTCGCTCGCCTTCGCGCTTCAGACCTTGCTCGACCAACTCACCCAGTTGCGCGATTCGTTTGCCGCCAAGGGCGTCGAGTTCACGCACATCCTGAAAGTCGGTCGCACGCAGCTTCAAGACGCCGTGCCCATGACTCTCGGCCAAGAATTTCATGGCTTTGCGACCACGCTCACCGAAGACATCGATCGCCTCAAAGAAACAATCTGGATGCTCTGCGAGGTCAACCTCGGAGCAACCGCGATTGGAACGGGCATCACTGCGAACCCGAAGTACGCGCCGTTGGTCGTCAAGCACCTCAGCGACATCACCGGGCTGACAATCACGAATGCGCCAGACCTCATCGAGGCAACGAGCGATGCCGGTGGCTTCATGTCGTTCAGTGGAACGCTCAAGCGTTCGGCCATCAAGCTCTCGAAGATTTGTAACGACCTGCGCTTGCTGTCGTCGGGCCCGCAGGCGGGACTTGGCGAGATCAACCTGCCCGCACGTCAGGCGGGTTCGTCAATCATGCCCGGCAAGGTGAACCCCGTGATTCCCGAGGTGGTGAACCAGGTCGCCTTCGCGATTGCTGGCACTGATGTCACCGTGACGATGGCGGCCGAGGGTGGACAGCTGCAGCTCAACGCCTTCGAACCGGTCATCGCTTACTCGCTGCTCACCTCGATTACCTGGCTCGCCCAGTCGTGCCTCACTCTGCGGGTGAACTGCGTGGATGGCATCACCGCGAACACCGAGAAGCTCGCGGGGCAGGTGGCGACGAGTGTTGGTGTCATCACGGCCCTCATCCCCATCATCGGCTACCAGGAGGCAGCTGATCTCGCCAAGCTCGCGCTCAAGACGGGCCGCCCGGTCGCTGACCTCGTGGTTGAGGCGGGGCTGATGACCCGTGAAGCAGTCGAGGCGGAGCTTGCGCCTGCGAAGCTCGCCGGTGACGCCGAAGCACCTCGGTAGTCTTGACTCGTGAGTACTGCAGCTGAGGTCGTCCACGCCCGTATGAAGACGGTTCCCGATTTTCCTTCAGCCGGCATACTTTTTCGCGATCTCACCCCGGTCTTTGCCAACGGCCCCGCTTTTCGCGCGGTCGTCGACGGGCTGATTGAACCTTTCACGGGTCTGTTCGACGCTGTCGCCGGACTTGAAGCGCGTGGGTTCTTGCTTGCCGCCGCCGCATCCATCGACGCTGGCGTTGGCGTGCTGCCAATTCGCAAGGCGGGCAAGCTCCCTGGCGAGACGCTCAAGGAAACGTACGACCTTGAATACGGTCAGGCCACGTTTGAGGTCAGCCCCGACGCGCTACCCAAGGGTTCGCGCGTGCTCATCATGGATGACGTTCTCGCCACCGGCGGAACCATCGGCGCATCCATCGAACTGATCGAGCGCGCGGGCTGGCAAGTCGTGGGTATCGCTGTCGTTCTTGAGATCGAAGCGCTCGCCGGCCGCGCGCGCCTCAACCACCGTCCCATCCACTCACTCGTCAAGGTATAACTCATGCTTGCTCTTCCTCCCATCGGCTTCGGCACGTACCTCATGCGCGGCGAAGAGTGCATTACCGCCGTGCGCGAAGCCATCGACACCGGTTACCGACTCATCGACACGGCAGCCCTCTACGACAACGAGCAGGATGTCGGGCGTGCCATTCGCGAGTCGGGCATCCCACGCAATGACATTTTTGTGACGACCAAGATCCGCGGACGCAACCACGGCTTCGACGAAGCCCAGGAGGCCTGCCGCGAGAGCCTGCGCAAGCTCGACATGGACTACGTCGACCTGTTATTGATTCACTGGCCGAACCCGCAGAACGATCGCTACATCGACACGTGGGAAGCCATGGTCGAACTCAAAGAGGATGGGCTCGTCGCCAACATTGGTGTCTCGAACTTCACCCCGTCGACGCTTGACCGCATCATCGAGCGCTCGGGTGTGACTCCCGCGGTGAACCAGATTGAGCTGCACCCCTACTTTCAGCAGGAGCACATGCGCGAACTTCACGCGAAGCTCGGTATCACGACTCAGGCGTGGAGCCCGCTCGGCCGCAAGAGCGATCTGCTTACCGACCCGGTTCTGGTTGATATCGCCGAGCGCCACGGTGTGAGCGCTGCTCAGGTCGCTCTGCGCTGGAGCATCCAGATCGGTAACTGCCCGATTCCCAAGTCGACCTCGGCCGCCCGAATCGTGCAGAACTTCGA
>Ga0228703_1000042_pt1 | contig 141439 bp, 161 predicted proteins | sample McNCre217_Aug_MG_3_FD_178020 | JGI IMG/M metagenome (GOLD analysis project Ga0228703, IMG submission 178020) | Freshwater microbial communities from McNutts Creek, Athens, Georgia, United States - 29-17_Aug_MG | ecosystem: Environmental > Aquatic > Freshwater > Creek | place: USA: Georgia... | reverse complement strand
ATGTGAGATCAGCGCAGGGGACGGTGGGTGGGCGCGTGGATAAGGGCAAGAAGTCGCGGTTGTCCTGTTGTCGAGTGCGTGGCTTGATGAGCCGGTGCAGGGGAGACAGGGCTGGTCCAGCTGGCAAGGGTGCGACGCGCAACGCTGCACACAGTCGGTGGCAAAAGCCACTCTGTGCAGAGTTCCATCAACATCAACATTGCCACAACCATCGTTTTTGCTTCTTGCAGTGATCCGTCATGAAGGCTTTTCAAAAAGAGCCTCCACAACTTGGGGTATTCCGTTTCAGTGTTTTCTGAGCGTCGGCTCAACTTTTGGGGCGAGTGCCACTCAGTCTCTTGGGTACTGGGTCTGCATCTCGGGCACAAAAGGGGCATCGACCTTACCGCGTTCGTCAGTACATGGTCTAATCTGTGTTAAATCAAGCACTTAGAGCAAAACGCTGGTGAATCACATTATAGGGGCTTCGGCCCCAACCCCCGCCCCCTCAGTAAAAACACTCACGGTCGACGAAGACTCGGCGGGTCAACGCCTAGACAATTTCCTCATGCGCCACCTGAAGGGCGTTCCGAAAACCCACGTCTACCGCATCATTCGCTCCGGCGAGGTGCGGGTGAACAAAGGCCGCGCCTCGGCTGAGCAGCGTGTGGAGACCGGGGATTTGGTGCGTTTGCCACCCGTGCGCGTGTCGGCTCAAGTGCAGGCCAAGGTCGATGTACCGGCTCCCGCCCGTGAATTTCCCGTGCTGATGGAAGACGAGGCCATGATGGCCATTGACAAACCCGCTGGCGTGGCCGTGCATGGCGGCAGCGGCGTGAGTTTTGGTGTGATTGAGCAACTGCGTCGCGCGCGCCCCGCCTTGGCCAACCTCGAATTGGTGCACCGTCTTGACCGCGAAACCTCGGGCGTACTGTTGGTGGCCAAAAAGCGCAGCGCCCTCAAAAATCTGCAAGACCAGTTCCGTGACCGCGAGACCGGCAAAACCTATTTGGCCTTGGTGCTTGGGCTGTGGCCATCGAACAAGAAGGTGATTGACACGCCCTTGATGAAATACACCATTCCGAATGGGGTGGGTGAGGGCGAGCGCCGCGTCAAAGTGGTGGGCAAGGACGACCCCAACGGCATGCGTTCTATCACGCTGGTGCGCGTGGCGCGCACGGTGGGGCCCTACACCTTGTTGGAGGTGACCATCAAGACGGGCCGCACCCACCAAATCCGCGTGCACTTGGCCAGCCAAGGCCACCCGATTGCGGGTGACGACAAATATGGCGATTTTGAGCACAACAAGCTTTTGCAAAAGATGGGCCTCAAACGCATGTTTTTGCATGCGTGGCAGCTTAAGTTTCAGCACCCCCAAAGCCATCGCCCGGTCAGCCTACAAGCGCCGCTGCCACCTGAGCTGAAAAACTTTGTGGACGGCATTCAGCCGCCCATCATTCAACCGCACCTCGACGTATGAGCACACGCCCGCGCCAGTTTGATTTGATTGCCTTCGATTGGGACGGCACGCTGTTTGACTCCACGCAAATCATCACCCGCTGCATTCAGTTGGCGGTGATGGATGTGGGCGGAGCCAAGCCAACGGATGAAGCCGCGTCTTATGTGATTGGCATGGCTTTGATGCAGGCTTTGGCCCATGCCGCGCCTGACGTGCCGCAAGACAAATACCCCCTGTTGGGCGAGCGTTACCGCTTTCACTACATGAAGCATGCCAACGACATCGCCTTGTTTGACGGCGTCTTGCCTTTGCTGACCGCTTTGCGCGAACGTCATCACTGGTTGACGGTGGCGACCGGCAAAAGCCGTCGCGGTTTGGATGAGGCTTTGCAAACGTCCGAACTCAAAGGCGTGTTCGATGGTTCGCGCACCGCAGACGAAACGGCTGGCAAGCCCCACCCCCGCATGCTGCATGAGTTGATGCGCGAGTTTGGTGTGGAGCCTGAGCGCACCTTGATGATTGGCGATACCACGCACGATTTGCAAATGGCGGTGAATGCAGGTTGCGCGAGCGTAGGCGTGAGCTACGGCGCACATGACCATGGCCAGTTTGAACCTTTGAATCCACGCTTTGTCGCGCACTCGGTGAAGGATTTACACGACTGGTTGTTAGCCCACGCGTGATGGCCATGACTGACTTTGCCTCACAAACCCTTGCGTTATGCAACAGTGCCGACTTGGCTGATGGTGGTCGCGCCGTGCCGTTTGATGTGGTGTACGCCGGTCAAACCTGCCGCGCGTTTGCCATTCGCTTTGAAGGCCAGCCGCATGCTTACCTCAACCGCTGCACCCATGTGGCGATGGAGATGGATTTTCAACCTGACCAGTTTTTTGATGCCTCAGGCCGCTGGCTGTTGTGCGCCACACACGGGGCTGAGTACGCCCCAGACACGGGCGAGTGCGCCGGTGGGCCTTGCCGAGGTGGACTGATCAAAATTGAATTGAGCGAGGCCGATGGTGTTGTCCACTGGCATACTGCGTACAACTTGAAACCCTTTGAATTTCTAGATTAATTTGCGAAAACCTACTGACATGTCTGAGCACCACGAAAACCAAGAAAAACCCAGTCACAAAACGGTGTGGGAGCGCGACACCTTGGAGCGCTTGGCTTTTGCCACGCTGGCCGAGCAGCGTGCCAGCCGCCGCTGGCGCATCTTTTTTCGCTTTGCATGGCTTGCGTTGATCGTTGTTTTGTTGTGGACGGGTACGCACAAAGGTGGCATGGGTGGCGCTAACCCAAGTCAACCGCACACCGCTGTGGTGGCCATCAAAGGCGAAATCGCCGATGGTGCCGATGCCAGCGCGGAGTGGGTGGTGACGGCCTTGCGCGCTGCGTTTGAAGACGAAGGCTCGCAAGCGGTGGTGTTGCAAATCAACTCGCCCGGTGGCAGCCCTGTGCAAGCGGGCATCATCAATGACGAAATTCGCCGCTTGAAAGAAAAGCACAAAAAGCCGGTGTACGCCGTGGTGGAAGAGTCATGCGCTTCAGCAGCGTATTACATCGCTGTGGCCGCAGATGAAATTTATGTGGACAAGGCCAGCATCGTGGGCAGCATTGGCGTGCTCATGGACGGCTTTGGCTTCACAGGTTTGATGGATAAGCTCGGCGTGGAACGCCGCTTGATGACGGCCGGCGTGAACAAAGGTTTCTTAGACCCGTTCAGCCCACAAACCAAGCCGCAACGTGCGCACGCACAAACTTTGTTGGACCAAATTCACCAACAGTTCATCCAAGTGGTGCGCGATGGTCGTGGCAAGCGTTTGAAAGAAACGCCTGAGCTGTTCAGCGGTTTGTTCTGGAGCGGTGAGCAAGCCGTGGAACTGGGCTTGGCCGATGGCTTAGGCAACCTCGACTATGTCGCTCGCGAAATCGTGAAAGCCGAAGACGTGATTGACTACACGCGCCACGAGAACGTGGCTGAACGTTTGGCCAAGCGCTTTGGCGCCGCGATGGGCGAAGGTGCGGTGCGGGCCATGCAAACCATGCCCCAAGTGCGTTGATTTGCACTGATTTGCTACAAAAGAAAAAGGCTCCGACTGGAGCCTTTTTTCATGGTGGCGGTGCCGCGTTACTTACCAATCAAAAACACGGTTGGTTCACCCGAGATTTGCGCCTTGCCTGCGCTGCGCCACGCTTGCACGGTTTTGCATTGCACCTGCATGCTGGCCATGGTCAAACCGCTGGCGCGTGCCAAGCGAGTGTTGCCTTGCAGACCATTCACCAACGCATCCCACAGGGCTTGGTTGCGGTAGGGCGTTTCGATGAACAGTTGGGTTTGGCCGTGTTTGGCGGCGAGGTTTTCCAGCTCGCGCAAACGCTGCGTGCGTGCCGCGCCGTCTTGCGGCAAGTAGCCGACAAACGCAAAATTTTGCCCATTTAATCCACTCGCGGCCAAGGCCAGCAGCAACGACACAGGGCCGACCAGCGGTACCACGCGAATGCCCAATTCATGCGCGGCGCGCACCACAGACGAGCCAGGGTCAGCCACTGCAGGCATGCCCGCTTCGCTGACCAAGCCAACGTCGTAGCCAGCCAAAGCCGCTTTGAGCATCGGCTTGGCATCAAACTCACCCGTGTGGTCGCCTTTTTTGTGCACTTCGCGAGGCAGTTCGGTGATGGTGTTTTCTTGGATAGTTTTGGCCAGAGGCACGTGGGCATCCACGCGCTTTAAAAAGGCGCGGGTGCTTTTGGCGTTCTCGGTGATCCAGTGCGTCACACCCGCGGCCACACGCAGGGTCTCTTGGGGGAGTACGTCGGTGATAGGGGCTTGGGTGTCGCAGCCAAAGTCCAGCGGCGTGGGCACGAGGTAGAGCGTGCCTTTTTGGGGTGTGGCGGTCATGGCTTCATCGCTCCCAGCAAGTCAATGCCTGCCGCGCGTAGCAAGCGAGCCGTGCGAATCATGGGCAAGCCAATCAGTGCGGTGGGGTCGTCGTTGTCGATGGCGTCGAGCAGGACGATGCCTAGACCTTCGCTTTTGGCGCTGCCTGCGCAGTCATAGGGTTCTTCGGCGCGTAAATAGGCTTCGATTTCGGCGTCGCTCAGGTCGCGAAAGCGCACCTTGATTTGGGCAAGTTCGGTTTGCTCAAAGCCGCTGGCTTGGCACACCACCGACACGGCGGTTTGAAATACCACGGTTTGGCCGCGCATTTTTTGCAGTTGGAGCACTGCGCGTTCGTGGGTGCCGGGCTTGCCCAGTGGCTCGCCGTTGAGGTCGGCCACTTGGTCTGAGCCAATTACCACCGCATTGGGGTGGTGGGCCGCCACAGCTTTGGCTTTGGCTAAGGCCAATCGGGTGGCGAGAGTTTGTGGGGTTTCGCCAGGTAGTGGCGTTTCGTCCACATCGGGGCTGACCACGTCGAAAGGCACGCGCAAGCGTTGTAGCAATTCACGGCGGTAGCGGGAGGTAGAGCCCAAAATCAGGGCGCGTTGAAGCTTAGACATGGGTGGATTCTCTTACACTGACGCGCATGCAAAAACCAAAGAACCTTCACGCCCTCGATGTCAAAGCCTTTGCCAAAGCGCAAATGCACCTAGAGGGCGAGACCCCCGTCGCTGAGTTTGAACGCCTGGCCGAAGACTGCATGGGCGAGGTGACGGGTCATGTGTCTTGGTCGGCTCAAGGTGCACAGGAGCCAGACCAAAGCGGCAAAGATGCCATTTGGTTGCACTTGGAGGCCAAGGCCACCGTGCCTTTGACTTGTCAGCGCTGCTTGCACCCCGTACCTGTGGCGTTGTTGATTGAGCAAGATTTCCGCTTTGTGCCTGATGAAGACACGGCTTTGGCCGAAGACGATGAGTCTGAAGAAGACCTCTTGGTCTTGGAGGACAGCTTCGATTTGATGGCCTTGATAGAGGATGAGCTGCTGATGAGCTTGCCTTTGGTGCCTATGCATCCAGCGTGTCTGAGTGAGCAGGCGCCAACTTCAAAAGAAGAAGAGGCGATCTTGGCCGAGGCCAAACCCAACCCGTTTGCCGTGCTGGCCTCGCTCAAAACGCGCAAGCACTGAAACCCGGGGAGTTGGGCTATAATCTTAGGCTTCGTGTCACGCTGACCCTTGGTTGGTTGGTTTGTGGCCCAACGGTTAACCCACATTAGTTCCAGGAGCCAATCATGGCTGTTCAGCAAAACAAAAAATCTCCTTCCAAGCGCGGTATGCACAATTCTCACGCAGCGTTGACAGCTCCCGGCACAGCCGTTGAGCCAACAACTGGTGAAGTTCACTTGCGTCATCACATCAGCCCCACCGGTTTCTACCGTGGTCGCAAAGTGTTGAAGACCAAGTCTGAAGCCTAATTACTTCACACCTCATTGGCCCGTGGCTGTCTTAGGCGCCTCGGGCTTTTGTTTTTTTGACGAGAAGAAACCTGCATGACCACTCTGGCTGTTGATTGCATGGGTGGCGACCATGGCCCGCGTGTCACGTTGGTGGCCTGTCGTCGTTTCTTAGACACGCACCCAGATGCCAAGCTTTTGCTGGTGGGTTTGCCCGATGCGCTGTCGTCTTTTTCTCATCCCCGAGCTCAAGTGGTCGTAGCTTCCGAAGTGGTGGCCATGGATGACCCCATCGAAGTGGCCTTGCGCCGCAAAAAAGATTCGTCTATGCGTGTGGCAATTGCGCAAGTCAAAAGTGGCGCAGCTCAGGCTGTGGTATCTGCTGGTAACACGGGCGCTTTGATGGCGATCGCGCGCTATGTGCTTAAAACCATCGATGGTATCGATCGTCCTGCCATCGCCGGTCGTATGCCTGACTTCAAAGGCGGCGGCACGACCATGCTTGATTTGGGCGCCAATGTCGATTGCTCCCCCCATCATTTGTTGCAATTTGCCGTCATGGGTTCAGCCCTTGTTTCGGTGCTCGACAACATTGAAAGTCCCACGGTGGGCTTGTTGAACATTGGTGAAGAAGACATCAAAGGCAATGAAGTTATTAAAAAAACCGGTGAATTGTTGCGAACTGCGGCTAACTCTGGTGATTTGAATTTCTATGGGAACGTCGAAGGCACAGACATTTACCAAGGCACAGTCAATTTGATTGTGTGTGATGGTTTTGTGGGGAATGTGGCATTGAAAGCCAGCGAAGGCTTGGCGCACAAGATCAGTGAAACGCTTAAAAATTCGTTTACACACAATATCTTCACAAAAATTGCTGCCATTTTTTCTTATCCTGTTCTTTCTGACTTTAAAGACAAAGTCGACCATCGCCGTTACAACGGCGCAGCCTTGTTGGGCTTGAACGGCATCGTGTTCAAGAGCCATGGCTCTGCTGATGATGTAGCCTTTGGTACTGCTTTGAACCGCGCGTATGATGCAGCCCACCATAACTTGCTCGAACGTGTGCGTTCTCGCATTGCCCATGCGGCTCCTTTGTTAGCCCTAGGACAATCAGACGCCTCGGCCTGAGCCTCCTGATTAATGACCCTTTTCTCCCGAATCACTGGCACTGGTAGTTTTCTTCCTCCCCGCCGGTTGACCAACGCAGACTTGGTCGCGGAACTGGCCACACAAGGTGTGGAAAGCTCTGACGAATGGATTGTTGAGCGCACGGGCATCCGCGCCCGCCACTTTGCCGCCCCCGAGGTGAGCAGCAGTGACTTGGCCTTTGAAGCTTGCAAGCAAGCCTTGACCGCCGCCGGTCGCCGCCCCCAAGACATTGACCTCATCATCGTTGCCACGTCCACGCCGGACATGGTCTTCCCATCCACCGCCGCCATCTTGCAACACAAGCTGGCCCAGTTGGACGAAGAGGCTGCCGCGATTGCTGGCGCCCCTGCGTTCGACGTGCAAGCGGTATGCAGTGGCTTTATCTATGCGTTGACCGTGGCTGACGCCATGATTCGCGCAGGCAATGCCAAGCGTGCCTTGGTGGTGGGTTCTGAAATTTTCTCGCGCTTGCTCGATTTCCAAGATCGCACCACGTGCGTGTTGTTTGGTGACGGCGCTGGTGCCGTGGTGCTCGAAGCCTCTGAGGCACCTGGCATCTTGGCCACTGACATTCATGCCGATGGCAAGCATGTGGGCATCTTGTGTGTGCCTGGCCATGTGCGCAATGGCAACATTTTGGGCGACCCCGTCCTGAAGATGGACGGCCAAGCCGTGTTCAAGCTGGCTGTGGGCTTGCTGGAAGGCGCCGCACGCACCGTGCTCGACAAAGCAGGTTTGCAAGACAGCGACATCGATTGGCTGATTCCGCATCAAGCCAACATCCGCATCATCCAAAGTACAGCCAAAAAGCTGAAACTACCTATGGAAAAGGTCGTTTTGACAGTTCACGATCATGGCAACACCTCGGCGGCATCGATTCCCTTGGCGCTGGACAAAGCAGTGCGCAGCGGCCAGGTAAAGCCTGGTCAAACCCTCATGCTCGAAGGCGTGGGCGGCGGCTTCACGTGGGGCGCCGTGCTCGTCAAGCTCTAAGTCTGCGCAAGACTTGGTGTGACAAACTTTTCAAATACCTTATGACTTCATTTGCTTTTGTATTTCCAGGTCAGGGCTCTCAATCGGTCGGCATGCTCGACGCTTGGGGCGACAACCCTGTGGTGGCTCAAACTTTGGCCGAGGCGTCTGACGCCATGGGCGAAGACATCGCCAAGCTCATCCATGAGGGCCCCAAAGAAGCTTTGGGCTTGACCACCAACACACAGCCTGTGATGTTGGTGTCGGCCGTGGCGGCTTACCGCGCTTGGTTGGCCGAGGGGGGCGCTGTTCCTAGCGTGGTCGCTGGTCACTCTTTAGGTGAGTACTCCGCTTTGGTCGCGTCTGGCGTCTTGACGCTGTCGCAAGCTGCGCCGCTGGTCCGCTTCCGCGCACAAGCCATGCAAGAGGCTGTGCCTGTTGGCACAGGCGCAATGGCCGCTATTCTTGGCTTGCCAGCCGACAAAGTAATTGCAGGCTGCGCTGAAGCGCAAGCCACTTTTGGCGCAGATTCTGCCGAAGTGGTGGAGGCTGTGAACTTCAACGACCCCGGCCAAACCGTGATTGCTGGCAGCAAAGCTGCTGTCGAAAAAGCGTGCGAAGTGCTCAAAGCCAATGGCGCCAAGCGTGCCTTGTCTTTGCCTGTGTCTGCGCCTTTCCACTCGAGCTTGATGAAGCCGGCGGCGGATCGCTTAAAAGAAAGATTGGCAGCCACCAGCTTTGCCGCAGCGCAAATCCCAGTGGTGAACAACATCGACGTGACCGTGGAAACCGATGCCGACCGCATCCGCGACGCGCTGTACCGCCAAGCCTTTGGCCCAGTGCGTTGGGTCGAGTGCGTGGCTGCCATCAAGGCGCGCGGCGTGACCACCTTGGTTGAATGCGGCCCCGGCAAAGTTTTGGCCGGCATGGCCAAGCGCATTGATGCCGATTTAACTGGCTTGCCTTTGTTTGACCCCGCCAGCATGGCCGAAGTCAAAACTGCGCTGGCTTAATCAGAAGAGAAGAACATGAGCGACAACAAACAACACATTGCCTTGGTGACGGGCGCTTCGCGCGGCATCGGTGCAGCTATCGCCCAAGAGTTGGCCCAACAAGGCTACTTGGTCATCGGTACGGCCACGTCTGATGATGGCGCAGCCAAAATTACGCAAGCGTTGTCTGCCCACGCAGGCTGCCGTGGTGCGAATTTGAATGTGAACGATGGCGCCGCTGTCGAAGCCTTGATTGACCAAATCACCAAAGACCACGGCGCCTTGCATGTGTTGGTGAACAACGCGGGCATCACCCGCGACACCTTGGCCATGCGCATGAAAGATGATGACTGGGACGCCGTGCTTGACACTAACCTCAAAGCCGTGTTCCGCGTGTCACGCGCCGTGATTCGCCCCATGATGAAGCAACGCTACGGCCGCATCATCAGCATCACCAGCGTGGTGGGTGCATTAGGCAACCCCGGTCAAGCCAACTATGCAGCAGCCAAGGCCGGTGTGGCAGGCATGACCCGTGCCTTGGCTCGCGAGTTGGGCAGCCGTGGCATCACGGTCAACTGCGTGGCGCCAGGTTTCATCGAAACTGATATGACGGCCTCGTTGCCCGAAGAACAGCAAAAAGCCTTGCTGGGTCAAATCCCTCTGGGACACCTCGGCAAACCCGCTGACATTGCACACGCCGTGGCCTATTTGGCTGGCGCAAACGCTGGTTATGTGACCGGCCAAGAGTTGCATGTCAACGGCGGCATGTTCATGGCTTAAGGCCATTTACGCCAAAACTTAAAACAGAATCAATACGGTCAGTCCGTCCGGTTAAAATAGCGGCCTTATTCACAACCCTTAGAGGGAATCCATGAGCGATATCGAACTGCGTGTCAAAAAAATCATTGCTGAACAACTCGGCGTTGAAGAGTCTCAAGTTACCAACGAAAAAGCCTTCGTGGCTGATTTGGGTGCCGACTCCTTGGACACAGTGGAATTGGTGATGGCATTGGAAGATGAGTTTGGTATTGAAATCCCAGACGAAGATGCCGAAAAAATCAACACCGTGCAAAACGCGATTGACTACGCGTTGGCCCACAAAAAAGCCTAACTACTAGGAAACACCGCATGAGCCGTCGTCGCGTCGTCGTGACCGGTCTAGGTTGTATCAGCCCCGTGGGTAACACGGTGGCTGACGCTTGGGCCAATCTTTTAGCTGGTAAATCTGGCATTGCAAACATCACGCGTTTTGATGCATCTGCAATCAACTGCCATTTCGCTGGTGAAGTGAAAGATTTAGACCTTGACCAATACATCGCCCCCAAAGAGGCGCGTGCCATGGACAAGTTCATTCACTACGGCATTGCTGCGGCGGTGCAAGCGGTTCAAGACTCAGGTCTCGCCACGGGCGAGGCCTTGAGCGAAGAAGAAGCGACGCGCATTGGCGTCGTGATTGGCTCTGGCATTGGCGGCTTGCCGCTCATCGAAGACATGCACAGCGAATACCTGAACAAAGGTGCGCGCCGCATTTCTCCATTCTTTGTGCCAGCGTCCATCATCAACATGATTTCTGGTCACGTGTCCATGCGTTACGGCTTCAAGGGCCCTAACTTGGCCGTGGTCACAGCCTGCACCACAGGTTTGCACAGCATCGGCGAAGCTGGTCGTCACATTGAGTACGGCGATGCCGACGTGATGATTGCTGGCGGCTCTGAATGCTGTATGTCGCCTCTGGGCGTGGGGGGCTTTGCCTCCATGCGCGCACTGTCGACTCGCAACGACGATCCCGCAACTGCTTCGCGTCCTTGGGACAAAGACCGTGACGGTTTCGTCTTGGGCGAAGGCGCTGGTGTTTTGGTGCTCGAAGAGTACGAACACGCCAAAAAGCGCGGCGCCAAGATTTACGCTGAATTGGGTGGCTATGGCTTGAGCGCTGACGCGGGCCACATGACCGCCCCTAACATGGACGGCCCACGCCGTGCCATGCTCAGCGCGCTGCGCAACGCGGGTGTGAACCCAGACCAAGTGGACTACTTGAACGCACACGGCACATCCACACCGTTGGGTGACGTGAACGAAACCAATGCCATCAAAGCAGCTTTGGGTGACCATGCCAAGAAGACCGTGGTGAACTCCACCAAGTCCATGACGGGTCACTTGTTGGGTGGTGCGGGCGGCATTGAGAGTGTGTTCACCGTTTTGGCCATCCATAACCAAAAGAGCCCACCCACCATCAACATCTTCAACCAAGATCCCGAGTGCGACTTGGACTACTGTGCCAACACGGCGCGCGACATGAAGATTGATGTGGCGCTGAAAAACAACTTCGGATTTGGCGGCACCAATGGCGCGTTAGTTTTCAAACGCGTCTAAGGCTTTCGCCATGCACAACGCCCCATCGGTTTCGTATCCGGTGGGGCGTTGTGCTTTTCAGCGTTGGCTTTACGTGTTCTTCACGGGGCTCACGTCCACCGTGTTGCTGGCTTGGGCGTTGAACCAAGGTGTGACTTGGATTTGGGGTGCTGCCGTGGGGTTTGTCACACTCGCCATCTTCTCTGGTTGGCGTGCTTTGCATCAAGCAGGCATGCTCACTTGGGATGGCCAAGTCTGGTGCCTGCATGACCAAGGTGCGGGCCATGAAGATGCTTTGGGTGAGGTGCACGTCATGTTGGATGTACAAAAAGCCTTGCTTTTGCGCTGGCAGCCCGCATCTGACACACTGAATGGCAGGCCGCGTTGGTTGTGGTTGGGGCAGGCCTTAGACAACCGTTGGCAAGATTTACGTCGCGCTGTGTATCAGCGCACCGATATTTGATGAAGGAAAGAAACATGGCACGTCCATTGGCATTGAAACGTTCAGTCTCTTTAGGCTTGTTGTGCGCTTCGCTGTGGGTCACGGGTCTGAACGTGGCACTGGTGCAGCCTGCGGCAGCGCAAGTTGTGAAGGGGCTTCCTGATTTCACCGAGTTGGTCGAACAAGTCGGACCGTCAGTGGTGAACATCCGCACGTTAGAGAAGGCTGCGCCGCGCGAAGTGCAAGGGAGTGAGCCAGATGCGGAAATGCAAGAGTTCTTCCGTCGTTTCTTTGGCGTGCCCATGCCTATTCCTAATAACCCCAACGCACCACGCCAGCCGCGTCGCGGCCAGCCTGAAGAAGCGCAACCCAAAGGTGTGGGCTCGGGCTTCATCTTGTCAGCGGATGGTTTCGTCATGACCAATGCCCACGTCGTGGAAGGCGCAGACCAAGTGTTGGTCACTCTGCCCGATAAGCGCGAATTCAAAGCTCGCATCGTGGGCATGGATAAGCGCACAGATGTGGCCGTGGTGAAGATCGAAGCTACAGCTCTCCCAGCCGTAAAAATCGGCGATGTGAACCGTCTCAAAGTGGGTGAATGGGTGATGGCCATTGGTTCACCCTTTGGCTTGGACAACTCAGTCACCGCAGGCATCGTGAGTGCTAAGCAACGTGACACAGGCGACTATTTGCCGTTCATCCAAACCGATGTGGCCATCAACCCTGGCAACTCAGGTGGCCCGCTCATCAACATGCGTGGCGAGGTGGTGGGCATCAACAGCCAAATCTATTCGCGCTCGGGCGGCTTCATGGGCATCTCGTTTGCCATCCCCATTGATGAAGCGGTGCGCGTGAGCGAGCAATTGCGTGCCACGGGCAAAGTGCAGCGTGGTCGCTTGGGCGTGCAGATTGACCAAGTCAGCAAGGAAGTCGCTGAATCACTCGGTTTGTCTAAAACGCAGGGTGCTTTGGTGCGTGGTGTGGAGCAAGGATCGCCTGCAGAGAAGGCGGGTTTAGAGCCGGGCGACATCATCTTGAAGTTCGAAGGCAAAACCATCGAAAAATCCAGTGACTTGCCACGCATGGTGGGCAACACCAAGCCAGGCACGCGCAGTGCCATTCAGGTGTGGCGCCGCGGTAGCGTGAAAGACATGCACATCACCGTGGGTGAGTTTGAGGCTGATAAACCTGCCAAGAAAGCCTCAGCTGATGAAAAGCCCCAAGCTGGCAACGTGACCAAAGTCCTCGGACTGACGGTGGGCGAGCTAACGGATGCGCAAAAGAAAGAACTCAAGCTGCGTGGTGGTGTGCGCGTGGATGCTGTGGCCGAGCCCGCTTCGCGTGCGGGTATTCAAGAGGGCGATGTGATTTTGGCCTTGGCCAACATCGAAACACCCAATGTACAAGCCCTCGAAGCCTTGACTGCCAAGCTGGACCGCAGCAAACCCGTGAGTCTGTTGATTCGCCGGGGAGAGTGGGCGCAATACACAGTCATTCGACCTGTGCGTTAAATCCCTAGGCCAAAGTCGGGAATGCGGGGATTTTCAAACTATTTTTGAGACCGTTAAAAATTGTTTTTAAGTTGGTGCTTGCTAACTTAAATAAAGTGTTCAAGCCCTTTTTGTATAGAATCGAGGGGCTGAATGCGTTTTTGCGATATATCGCAAGCCAAAAACTCCACGATACGGGATTGGTTGACCAACTCCACAGGTGCTCCACAGATCACCCACAAGTTGCCCCCAAACCCCTTTGTCAAAATGTTAATAAGTTGTGGATAAATTCATGTTGCGAACCCGCAACGAGGCCTCGGTTGTGTTGAGACCGCTGTGCAATTCGGGGTTTTTGCCTACAATGAACTACCAACTTATGCAGTTGCCATTGCTTGTTGGTTCTGGGCGCGTCAGCACATGACGCGCCCTTTTTTCATGGCGCTCTCCCTTTGAATTCAATCACTTAAGTGCTCCCGTTGATGAACAACATCAGAAACTTTTCAATCATTGCCCACATCGATCACGGCAAATCGACGCTCGCAGATCGTTTGATTCAGCGCTGTGGAGGACTTGAAGAGCGCGACATGGAAGCGCAAGTTCTCGACTCGATGGACATCGAAAAAGAGCGTGGGATAACTATCAAGGCACAGACTGCCGCGCTGCAATACAAAGCGAAAGATGGTCAGGTCTACAACCTGAATTTGATCGACACACCGGGTCACGTTGACTTTTCTTATGAGGTGTCGCGTTCACTCTCTGCATGCGAAGGTGCGTTGTTGGTGGTCGATGCTTCACAAGGTGTGGAAGCACAAACCGTTGCCAACTGCTACACCGCACTCGACCTCGGTGTTGAGGTGGTGCCCGTGCTCAACAAAATGGATTTGCCCAACGCTGATCCAGAGAATGCCAAAGCAGAAATTGAAGACGTCATTGGCATTGATGCCACGGACGCGATTCCATGCTCAGCCAAAACAGGTTTGGGGATCGATGAAATCTTAGAAGCCGTGGTGGCCAAAGTCCCGCCACCCCAAGGTAACAAAGACGCACCCTTGCGCGCCATGATCATTGACAGCTGGTTTGACAGCTATGTGGGCGTGGTGATGTTGGTGCGTGTGGTCGATGGCCGCTTGGGCAAAGGTGAGCGTTTCAAGATGATGGCCACCAACGCCGTCTACAACGCAGACAACCTCGGTGTGTTCACCCCCGCGAACGAACCACGCCAGTCGCTCGAAGCCGGTCAAGTGGGCTACATCATTGCGGGCATCAAAGAACTGCAAGCCGCCAAAGTGGGTGACACCATCACGCTCGAAAAGAAGCTGCCCAACAACTTAGGCCCTGCTGAACAAGCCTTGCCCGGCTTCAAAGAAATTCAACCTCAGGTGTTCGCGGGCTTGTACCCCACAGAAGCGAACCAATACGATGGCCTGCGCGATGCGCTGGAAAAGCTCAAACTCAACGATGCTTCATTGCAATACGAGCCCGAAGTATCGCAAGCGCTGGGCTTTGGTTTCCGTTGCGGTTTCTTGGGTTTGTTGCACATGGAAATCGTGCAAGAGCGTCTAGAGCGCGAGTTTGACCAAGACTTGATCACCACTGCGCCCAGCGTGGTCTACCAAGTGGTCATGCCTGGCGACGAAGTGGTGATGGTCGAAAACCCATCCAAGATGCCTGACCAAGGTAAGTTGCACGAAATTCGCGAGCCCATCGTGACCGTCCACCTCTACATGCCGCAAGACTACGTGGGCGCGGTAATGACACTGGCTAACCAAAAGCGCGGCGTGCAAATGAACATGGCGTATCACGGTCGCCAAGTGATGCTGACCTACGAAATGCCTTTGGGCGAAATCGTGCTCGACTTCTTTGACAAGCTCAAATCGGTCTCACGCGGCTATGCCTCGATGGACTATGAGTTCAAAGAGTACCGTGCCTCTGATGTGGTCAAGGTCGACATCTTGCTCAACGGTGAGAAGGTGGATGCCTTGTCCATCATCGTGCATCGCTCGCAGTCACAGTACCGTGGTCGCGCCGTGGTGGCCAAGATGCGCGAGATCATCAGCCGTCAAATGTATGACGTGGCGATTCAAGCCGCCATTGGCTCCAACATCATTGCGCGCGAAACCATCAAGGCTTTGCGCAAGAACGTGCTGGCAAAATGCTATGGCGGCGACATCAGTCGCAAACGCAAGCTGCTTGAGAAGCAAAAAGCAGGTAAAAAACGCATGAAGCAAATTGGTTCGGTGGAAGTTCCGCAAGAAGCCTTCTTGGCCATCTTGCAGGTGGAGGATTAATGGCAACGCTAACCGCATTCGTACTGGCAGCCTTTGTGAGCTACGCTGGTTTTTGGTACCTGGGCATGATTGAGGGCAACTTTGCCTTGCTCATGTTCATGGCCACCGTGGTGACCGGTATTTACTGGTTGGCCGAGCAGTTCTATTTTTTGCCTCAGCGCAAAGCCGCGGCTGACGCGCTGCAAGCCCAAGCCGACAAACGCACCGCCGAGTTGCATGCCCAAGGCATTGCTCAGACCGATGTGAACGTGGCGCAAGCCAAAGAACGTCTGTACATGCAGCCTTGGTGGCTAGATTGGACAGCAGGCCTGTTCCCCGTCATCGCCGTGGTGTTTGTGTTGCGCTCCTTTTTGTTTGAGCCCTTCAAAATTCCATCCGGTTCAATGATTCCGACTTTGCTGGTGGGCGACCTGATTTTGGTGAACAAATACCACTACGGTGTTCGCCTGCCCGTGGTCAACATCAAACTGACCGATGGCAACCCCGTGCAGCGCGGTGACGTGATGGTGTTCCGTTACCCACCCAAGCCCAGCTTGGACTACATCAAACGTGTGGTGGGGGTGCCCGGTGACGAAGTGGCTTACCTGAACAAGCAGCTCACCATCAACGGCCAACCCGTCAGCAAAGAAGTCCGCACCGATTTCTTTGAACAAGACAGCATGCGCTACATCCCTCAGTTTGAAGAAAAACTGCCTTTGGGCACCAAGCCCACAGAAATGACGGGTGTGCGCACCCACAACGTGTTGAACGACAAAGACCGCCCCTCATTCGTGCCGGGCGCTGACGACTTTGCGTTCAAAGAAAACTGTCACTACACCGTCGAAGGCGTGACCTGCAAAGTACCCGCAGGCCACTACTTCATGATGGGTGATAACCGCGACAACTCACTGGATTCGCGCTACTGGGGCTTTGTGCCTGAGAAAAACATTGTGGGCAAAGCCTTCTTTGTTTGGATGAACTTTGGCAGCCTCGCGCGCATCGGCGCATTTCAATGACCTCACGCGCACGCACAGCCCGACCGAGCCTGTCTCAACAACAAATCCTTGAGACGCTGCAAGCGCGTCTCGAGTACACCTTTCAAAACCCTGCGTTGCTCACGCAAGCCTTGACGCATCGCAGCTTCAGCTCTGACCACTACGAACGTTTGGAGTTCTTAGGCGACTCGGTACTCAACTTGGCAGTCGCCAATATGCTCTACAAGCAGCTTGGCACCTTGCCCGAGGGCGACCTCTCGCGTGTGCGCGCCAATTTGGTCAAGCAAGACACCTTGCACCACTTGGCCGTCGAGTTGGGCTTGTCTGGCATCTTGCGATTGGGCGAGGGTGAGATGAACTCGGGTGGCCAAAAGCGACCCTCCATCTTGGCCGATGCGCTTGAAGCCGTGCTGGGCGCGGTGTACCTCGATGCGGGTTACACCACCGCAGATGCTTTGGTGCAACGCATTTTTGCCAAGGTCGAAATCAACCCTGACATGCAAGCGGTGGGTAAAGACGCCAAAACTGAGTTGCAAGAATGGTTGCAAGCGCGTAAGTTCAAGCTGCCTATCTACCGTGTGGTGGGCACCTTGGGTGCGGCGCACAAACAAACATTTGACGTGGAATGTGAAGTTCCAGAACTGGCCCGCTGCGAGCGTGGCATTGGCGGCTCGCGCCGCGCAGGAGAGCAAGCCGCCGCAGCAGCCATGCTCCAAGTGATTAAAGAGCTCAAATAATGGCCACTCCCAAAAACGAACAAACCTTGCAAGACATCGACGCCATGCTGGCTGCCAGCAAAGGCAACCGTGTCGTCGCTAGCCAAGCGGTGGTGGCCCCTGCGGACCAACGCTGCGGCCTGATTGCCATTGTGGGCAAACCCAACGTGGGCAAGTCCACTTTGCTGAATGCCTTGGTTGGTCAAAAAATCAGCATCACCTCACGCAAGGCGCAAACCACGCGCCACCGCATCACGGGCATGCACACCCAAGGCGCATCGCAATATGTGTTTGTGGACACGCCCGGTTTTCAAACCATCCACGGCAACGCCTTGAACAAATCGCTCAACAAAGCCGTGCAAGGCGCGGTGGGCGATGTGGATGTGGTGTTCTTGGTGGTGGAGGCGGGTAGCTTCACCTCTGCCGACGAAAAAGTGTTGTCTTTGCTCGCGCCTGGCATTCCCACCATCTTGGTGGCGAACAAGCTCGACTCGATGAAGAACCGTCCCGAGATCATGCAGTGGTTGCAGTCCATGCAAGAGCGTCACCCCTTTGCCGAAATCGTGCCCATGTCGGCCAAGAACGACAAAGACGTGCAGCGCCTCTTGGGCATCGCCGAAAAATACTTGCCGGAGCAAGCGTGGATGTACGCCGCGGACGAGCTGACCGACCGCAGCGAAAAGTTCATGGCTGCCGAAATGGTGCGCGAAAAATTGTTCCGCCTGACCGGTGACGAATTGCCTTACACCTCGACCGTCGTCATTGACAAGTTTGAAGAAGAAAAGGGCAAGACCAAAGGCGTCAAACGCTTGGTGCGCATTGCCGCCACCATCGTGGTCGAACGCGATGGCCACAAAGCCATGGTCATTGGCGACAAAGGCGAACGCTTGAAGCGCATGGGCATGGAAGCGCGCACCGAGTTGGAAAAACTCTACGACGCCAAAGTGTTCTTAGAGCTGTGGGTCAAAGTGCGCTCGGGTTGGGCCGACGATGCAGCGCGGGTGCGTAGCTTTGGCTACGAGTAAGTCCAGCACGTTCACGATGTCGCGGGGCATTCCCCGCATCCAGGACGAGCCTGCGTTCGTGGTGCACCGCTACGACTGGAGCGAGTCCAGCCTGATTTTGGAAACCTTCACCCGCCACTTTGGTCGGGTGGCCTTGGTGGCCAAAGGTGCCAAAAAACCCAGCTCTAACTTTCGCCCGGTGTTGCTGCCTTTGCAGCCGCTGTACGTTAGCTATTCGGGCGATGCCGAAATTCGCACCTTGAAGGGCGCTGAATGGGTGGGCGGCCACATCATGCCCACGGGCGAGGCACTGCTGTCGGGCTACTACATCAATGAGTTGTTGTTGCGCTTGTTGGCGCGCGATGATCCGCATCCCAGTTTGTTTGATCTGTACCGCCAAGTGGTGCAGGTGTTGGCCTCGGGCCACGAGGGCACGATTGCCCCTGCGCTGCGCGCCTTTGAGCTGCTGCTGTTGCGTGACATTGGCTTCTTGCCCGAACTCAACGCCCAAACCCTCACACTCAGCCCTTTGCAGCCCGATGCCTTGTATGTGCTGGTAGCCGAAGGTGGCTTGCGTACCTACAACGCACAAGACCGCGCAGGCTTGGCGGCTAGCGTGTGGCTGCAGCTGCACCAGAGCCTGTCCACAGACGCGCCATTCACCGCCACGCTGCGTTTGTGTGCTGAGATGCCACCCGAGCAACGCAATGCCTTGCAGGGCCAGCTCAGGGCCTTGCTGCACTACCATTGCGGGGTCAAAACACTGCGCACTCGGCAGATGATGATTGACCTGCAATCTCTTTGATGTATTCAATGTCTCAACACATAAACACCGCCTTGTCGGTCAACCTCAACAAAGTGGCCTTGGTGCGCAACACACGCCATTTGGGTATTCCCAGTGTCACGCGTGCGGCCACCCTGTGCCTAGAGGCGGGTGCGGCGGGCATCACCGTGCACCCACGGCCTGACGAGCGCCACATCCGCGCTGGTGATGTGCATGAGTTGGCGGCGTTGCTCAAGGCTTGGCCCGACCGCGAGTTCAACATCGAAGGCAACCCATTTCACAACCTGATGGACTTTGTGCGCCAAGTGCGCCCCCATCAAGTGACCTTTGTGCCCGACAGCGAAGGCCAGTTCACCAGCGACCACGGCTGGACGTTCCCGCAAGACGCCGAGCGCTTGAAGCCGCTCATCGCCGAAGCCAAAGCCCTTGGCGCGCGCGTGAGCCTGTTCATGGACCCCGTGCCCGAGGCGATGGCCGCGGCCAAAGCCGTGGGCGCCGATCGCGTGGAGCTGTACACAGAAACTTATGCCTCGGCCTATGGCACACCCAAGCAAACCGAGGTGCTGGCTGCTTTCAAAGCCACCGCCGAAGCCGCCCTGAAGGCTGGCCTTGGCATCAACGCAGGCCACGACCTGAATCGTGACAACCTGCACACCTTTTTGACCACCGTGCCCGGCGTGCAAGAGGTGTCGATTGGCCATGCTTTGATTGCCGATGCGCTGGAGACGGGCTATACAGAAACTGTTCGCGCTTACAACGCGTGCATGCCGCAGGTTTAAGGCCACGAATGATTTACGGCATCGGCACCGACATTTGCGACATTCGCCGTATCCGTGCGTCTTTGGAAAGACACGGCGAACGCTTTGCACACAAAGTGCTGAGCGATAACGAGATGAACACCTACCGTGCCCGCAGCGAGCGCTGGCCCGAGCGCGGTGTGCGCTATGTGGCCACCCGCTTCTCGGCCAAAGAAGCGTTCAGCAAAGCCATTGGGTTGGGCATGCGCATGCCCATGACTTGGCGCTTGTGCGAAGTGGCCAAGCTGCCCAGCGGCCAACCCACCATCGTCTTGCACGGCGTGCTTAAAGAATGGTTTGAAGCCAAAGACCTCACCGCCCACATCAGCGTGAGCGACGAATCTGACTACGCCACCAGTTACTGTGTTGTTGAAAAGAACAGCTAAAACAAACATTCGATTTATGTCTCACCACGCTCCTCTCATTCTTGACATCGCAGGCACTCAGCTCACTGCCGCTGACCGCACGCGCTTGAAACACCCGCTCACAGGCGGTGTGATTTTGTTTGGCCGCAACTGGGCCAATCGCCAACAGCTCACCCAGTTGTGCGCCGACATCAAGGCCGTGCGCGATGACTTGCTGATTTGTGTGGACCACGAAGGCGGGCGCGTGCAGCGCTTTCGCACCGATGGCTTCACGCACATCCCACCCATGCGCGCCTTGGGCGAGCTGTGGATGAAAGACAAAAAGAACCAGCCCGGCAGCGGTGCAATGGCTGCGATGGACGCCGCCACCGCCAGTGGCTACGTCCTAGCCAGCGAGCTACGTGCGTGTGGTGTGGACTTCAGCTTCACCCCCGTGCTCGACCTCGACCACGGTGAGAGTGGTGTGATTGGCGACCGTTCATTCCATCGTGACCCACGCGTGGCGACGACGCTGGCTAAGAGCGTCATGCACGGTTTGCTGCTCGCGGGCATGGCCAATTGCGGCAAGCACTTTCCCGGCCACGGCTTTGTCAAAGCCGATTCGCATGTGGACATCCCCGTCGACAAGCGCAGCCTCAAAGCCATCATGGGCGACTGTGCCTTGCCGTATCAGTGGCTCACCACCACGCTGACCAGCGTGATGCCCGCGCACGTCATTTACCCCAAGGTCGATGCACTGCCCGCGGGTTTCTCGCCACGTTGGTTGCAAGACATCTTGCGTGGCCAGTTGCATTTCAATGGCGCCATCTTCAGCGACGATTTGTCGATGGAAGGCGCACGCCGCATCGAAGGCCGCTCGGTCAGCTTTGCTGAGGCCGGTGTGGCGGCATTGAATGCCGGCTGCGACCTCGTGCTCTTGTGCAACCAAAGCATGGGCAACGGCCATGCAGTGGACGAGATGCTGGAAGGTTTGACCGAACGTCTTGTGAAAAACCAATGGCATGCCAGTGACGCCAGCGAACAACGCCGTCGCGCACTGCTGCCCAAAACTTCGCCGCTAGCTTGGGACGCGTTGATGACTCACCCCGCATACTTGCGGGCTTTGGACTTGTTGCCGTAAAGCGCACACACGTCCACCACCACCCACGAAAGCTCACATGGCAACGCCCAATTACAACTACGAAAAACGCCAACGCGAGTTAGCCAAGAAAAAGAAAAAAGAAGAGAAATTGCGCGAACGTGATGCACGTAAAAATTCGCCTGAAGGCGAGTTCGGCCAAAACCCAGACATGCCACCTGAACAAGACCCTGACCACGCCCAAAACCCAGATGGCGTGGCACCTGCTGCTAATCCGGACCAAGTCTGATCTACCTGTTTTCTCAAAGGAGTTCCGCCATGTTTCCTTCACGTCGTCACTTTGCCATCCTCGCCTTGGCCCTGAGCTGTGGCTTGGCTGCTGCACAAAACGCCAAGCCCATCAAGCTGATGGTGGGCTTTCCACCCGGCGGCGGCACCGACGCGGTGGCCCGCATCTTGGCTGAAAAACTCAAAGACGAGTTGGGCACCACCGTGGTGGTCGAGAACAAGCCAGGCGCTGGTGGCCAGTTGGCTGCGCAAGCCCTGAAGGTCGCACCTGCGGATGGCACAGTGCTGTTTCTCTCGCATGACCACACCATTTCTATTCTGCCCTTGGTGGTCAAGAACCCAGGCTACGACCCTGCGCATGACTTTGCACCTGTGGCTGGCTTTGCCACGTTTGTGAATGCGTATGCCGTGTCTGGCGGAACACCTGTCAAGTCATTCACCGACTATGTGGCTTGGGTCAAAGCCCAAGGTGGCAAAGGTGCGGTGGGCATTCCTGCTCCGGCCTCAACGCCTGAATTTTTGGTGAAAGTGGTGGGCGACAAGTTCAAGCTCGATTTGATCTCTGCGCCTTATCGGGGCAGTGCGCCCATGATGGCCGACATGCTGGGTAACCAAATTGCTGCAGGCGTGGGCTCGGTGCCTGACTTCATTGACAACCACAAGGCAGGCAAAGTGCGCGTGGTGGCGGTGTTGGGGTCCAAGCGTCAAGCAGCCTTGCCCGATGTGCCCACCTTTGCAGAGCTGGGTTTGAGCGGGTTGGAGGACATGCCTTACTACGGCATCTTCGCGCCCTCGGGCACACCACAAGCCACCATCAACCACTTTGGTGTGGCCTTGTCCAAAGTGTTGGCCATGCCCGATGTGCACGAGCAGCTCACCAAAATGGGCCTGACCGTGGGCTACATGAACTCACACCAGTTGGAGCAACGCGAACGTGCCTACACACAGGTGTGGACCAAGCTCATCAAGAACAGTGGTTTTCAGCCCCAATAAACTTGTTGAGGGCATCAATGAAAACGCCTCCCTAGGGAGGCGTTTTTGCTTTTGCATTGCAGCTTGATGTTTAAGCTTCGCGTCGCAAGGCAGGGAACAAAATGACGTCGCGGATGCTGGGACTGTCAGTCAGCAACATCATCAAGCGGTCAATGCCAATGCCGCAGCCGCCGGTGGGGGGCATGCCGTATTCGAGGGCTCGCACAAAGTCGTGGTCGTAGAACATGGCTTCGTCGTCGCCGCTGTCTTTGGCCGCCACTTGAGCATGGAAGCGGGCAGCTTGGTCTTCGGCATCGTTCAATTCGCTAAAGCCATTGCCGAACTCGCGGCCGGTGATGTAGAGCTCAAAGCGCTCGGTCACATCGGGCTTGTTGTCGCTGGCGCGGGCCAAGGGTGAAATTTCCACAGGGTGCTCGCAGATGAAGGTGGGCTGCCACAGCTTTTCTTCCACGGTCTCTTCAAAGTACATCACTTGCAGGCTAGCCAAGCTGCGGGTGGAGAGCTTGTCTTTCTCTTCTTTGAAACCGAGTTTTTGCAAGGCGTTGATCAACCATGTGGCGTTGTCCACGTTGTCGCCAGCTTCGGTGTGCTTGAGGATGGCTTCACGGATGGTGAGGCGCTCAAACGGTTGGCTCAGGTCCACGGGCTTGCCACCGTAGGTGAGCAGCGTGGTGCCCGCGGCCTTCATGGCGGCGTCGCGCACCAGCTCTTCGGTGAAGTGCATCAGGTCTTGGTAGTTCCAATACGCGGCATAGAACTCCATCATGGTGAACTCGGGGTTGTGGCGCACCGAGATGCCTTCGTTGCGGAAGTTGCGGTTGATTTCAAACACGCGCTCAAAGCCACCCACGATCAAGCGCTTCAAGTACAACTCGGGCGCGATGCGCAAGAACATTTCTTGGTCGAGCGCGTTGTGGTGTGTGGTGAAGGGCTTGGCATTGGCACCACCGGGAATGGGGTGCAGCATGGGCGTTTCCACTTCAAGGAAATTGTGTTGCACCATGAAGTCGCGAATGCCACTGACCGCTTTGCTGCGGGCCATGAAGCGCTTACGTGCCGTTTCGTCCGTCATCAAATCGACGTAGCGTTGGCGGTATTTGATCTCTTGGTCCGCCACACCGTGGAACTTGTCGGGCATGGGGCGCAGGCTCTTGGTCAGCATGCGGATGCTGGTGGCGTGGATGGACAACTCGCCGGTGCGGGTTTTGAACAGCTTGCCTTCGCACGCCACGATGTCGCCCAAATCCCAGTGCTTGAAGTCTGTGTAGAGGTCTTCGCTCACGTCATCGCGTGTCACGTAAATTTGGATGCGGCCTGTGCTGTCTTGCAGCGTGGCAAAGCTCGCTTTGCCCATCACGCGCTTGAGCATCATGCGGCCCGCTACTTTCGCGAACTGACCTTCTTCGGTCAACACTTCGGCGCTCTTGTCGCCATGCAACTCGTGCAAGGTGGCAGCGTGGTGTGCGGGTTTGAAATCGTTGGGGAAAGCAACGCCAAGGCCCGCGGCCTGACGCTCGCGCATGACCTTGAGCTTCTCGCGGCGTTCGGCCATGAGCTGGTTTTCGTCGACGGGAGCGGCTTCTGGCGTGGCGGGGGTGTTGTTGTTAGACATCTAAAGAGGCGTGAGTAGGGGAGGGGCTGCTTTCGAATGTGAAAAGACAGCAAGCTTTGTATTTTAAGAGGAAGGCGCTGCCTATCCACGTTATGCCAAACATCTGCAAAAGACTAACTTAGCTACCACCGAGAGCCTGCTCAGGAAGCTAGGCTTGACAACATAAAAACTATACGCTGATTACGTACAATATATGAAAGCAGTTTTTGTTGAGTTACCAGCATTTTCGCGCTATCGAACTGACTACCTAGACGATGAAGGCTTTCGAGAGCTGCAAACGGCCATGATGAAGAGTCCTGAATCTGGGGATCTCATTGAAGGTACAGGTGGGCTTCGCAAATTGCGACACGCTGATGCGCGTCGAGGCAAAGGTAAGCGTGGTGGCTTACGAGTCATTTATTACTGGTGCGGCGGTGCGAATCAATTTTGGTTGTTCACGCTGTACGACAAAGACGAAATGACGGACTTGAGGCCTGATGAAAAGAAGGTACTCAAACACATGTTGAAAACCGAGCTGGAGGCACGGCGATGAAAAAGCGAAACCTGTTTGTAGAACTCACCGAAGGCTTTGACGCCTTGGGTAACGCACGTGCGGGTAAACAAACGCTGCGCACGCATGTGGTGGAAGATAAGCCTGCGCCTGAAGTGACAGCGGATGAAGTGCTGGCGCTGCGTGAGCGGCTGCATTTGTCACGCGCTGTGTTTGCGCGTTACTTGCGCACCAAGCCGCGCACGCTTGAGAACTGGGAGCAGGGGCGGGCTAAACCTAATCCCCATGCAGCTTTGCTGATTCGTCTTGTCGAGAAGTATCCAGATACGGTTGAGCGGTTGGCTGCAGTTTGATTAACTAATCCCCCAATGCTGTGGGAACACCCACAGCAGCCCCCCCGTCATCACCACATACCGCACAAACTTACCCACTGCCATGTAAGCCACACAGGGCCAAAAGGGCAGGCGCAGCCAGCCGGCGACGGCGCACAGCGGGTCGCCTACGCCGGGCAGCCAGCTTAGCAAGCAGGCTTTGGGGCCTAGGGCGTGTAGCCAGCGCAGAGCGCGGGCGTCTTGGGCGGAGGTTTCTTGGTGGCGCAGCTTGTCGCTGACGTTGTGCGCGCCGTGGCCCATCCACCAGCTGATGGCGCCTCCTATGGTGTTGCCAGCGGTGGCTACCAAAATGGCGGGCCAAAATAATTCGGGGTTGAGTTTGACCAAGCCAAAGACTACGGGCTCCGAGCCCATGGGCAGCAAGGTAGCCGAGACCAGCGACACCACAAACACGGTGCTCAGTCCGTATTCGGGCAGGGCCAAGGCGGCCAGCACAGATTGCATCCAAATTTCCATGCCCGCAGTGTAGTGAGGGCCGCTAGTCAATTAGCTCTATTCTTCGCAAACCCTTACAAAATCGTCATTTTCAGACCGCATGCTGAAATTTTGAGCAGGTACAATCACGCCTCCTTTTTAAGCACCTCACGTCTCTCCACCCCATGCACATCGGCCCCTACACACTGGCAAACAACCTGTTTGTCGCGCCGATGGCTGGCGTGACCGACCGGCCGTTTCGCATGTTGTGCAAGCAGTTAGGCGCGGGCTATGCAGTGAGCGAGATGGTCACCTCGCGCAAAGACTTGTGGACGAGCCTCAAAACCTCTCGCCGCGCCGACCACACGGGCGAGAGTGGTCCCATCGCCGTGCAAATTGCCGGTACCGATGCGGCCATGATGGCCGAGGCCGCGGTGTACAACATTGAGCGCGGCGCGCAAATCATCGACATCAACATGGGTTGCCCCGCCAAGAAGGTGTGCAACAAATGGGCGGGCTCGGCCCTGATGCAAGACGAGCTCTTGGCCATGTCCATCGTGCAGGCGGTGGTCGACGCCGCAAAGCCCCACAACGTGCCCGTGACCTTGAAGATGCGCACCGGCTGGTGCGACGCACACAAAAATGCTGTGGCCTTGGCCCGCGCCGCCGAAGCGGCGGGCGTGCAAATGATCACCGTGCACGGACGCACCCGCGAGCAAGGCTACAAAGGCTTGGCCGAGTACGACACCATCACCGCCGTGAAGCAAGCCGTACGCGTGCCTGTGGTGGCCAATGGCGACATTGATTCGCCCGAGAAGGCCAAAGAAGTTTTAAAGCTCACCGGCGCAGACGCGCTGATGATTGGCCGCGCCGCCCAAGGCCGCCCTTGGATATTCCGTGAGATTGCGCACTACTTGGCCACGGGCGAGCATTTGGCCCAGCCTTTGGTGGAAGAGGTGAGCCGCTTGTTGCTGGCGCATCTGGATGAGCACTACGCCTTGTACGGCGAGCTCACCGGCGTGCGCAGTGCCCGCAAACACATTGCTTGGTACATCCGCAGCTTGCCCGGTGGCGAGGCGTTTCGCCAACACATGAACACCCTAGAAGACAGCGCGTCGCAACACCGCGCCGTGGCTGCTTTCTTTGATGACCTTGCGCAGGCGCATGAGCGCTTGCCCGAACCTGTTTTATCCGTAGAACCCTTAGCTTTGCATGAGTAAAAAACACATTGAAGAGGTGGTGCGTGCCAGCCTCGAAACCTATTTCCGCGACCTCAAAGGCACAGAGCCCGACAACATGCACGACATGATGGTGCGCGTGGTTGAAAAACCATTGCTGGAAATCGTCATGCACCACGCGGACCACAACCAATCACGCGCCGCCGAATGGCTGGGGCTGAACCGTAACACGCTGCGTAAAAAACTTCTCGATCACAAACTCATCAAATAAGACTGCACCCCCATGAAAGCACTCATTTCCGTCTCTGACAAAACTGGCATCGTCGAACTCGCGCGTGACCTGCACGCCTTGGGCGTGGGCCTGATCTCCACTGGCGGCACCGCCAAGCTCTTGGCTGAACAAGGCTTGCCCGTGACCGAAGTGGCCGAAGTCACAGGCTTCCCCGAAATGCTCGATGGTCGTGTGAAAACCCTGCACCCCAAAGTGCACGGTGGCTTGTTGGCGCGTCGCGACACGCCCGAGCACATGGCGGCTTTGAAGGCCCACAACATCGACACGATTGATTTGCTCATCGTCAACCTCTATCCGTTTGAAGCCACCGTCGCCAAACCCGGCTGCACGTTGGCTGACGCGATTGAAAACATCGACATTGGCGGCCCAGCCATGGTGCGCTCTGCCGCCAAAAACTGGAAAGACGTGGGCATCGTCACCGATGCCAGCCAATATGCGGATGTGATTGCCGAACTCAAAGCCAGCGGTAAGTTGAGTGACAAACTGCGCTTTGCTTTGTCCGTGGCCGCATTCAACCGCATCAGCCAATACGACGGTGCGATCAGCAACTACTTGTCGAGCGTGAACTTTGAAGCCGAGAAGCTGAGCGAAGAATACGTGCCCGAGCGCGCCCAGTTCAGTGGCCAGTTCAACGAGCAATACGTCAAAGTGCAAGACCTGCGCTACGGCGAAAACAGCCACCAGCAAGCCGCCTGGTATCGCGACTTGACCCCCGCTGCGGGTTCGCTCGCCACCGGCGTGCAGTTGCAAGGCAAAGAACTCAGCTACAACAACATCGCCGATGCGGATGCGGCGTGGGAATGTGTGAAGAGCTTCGATAGCTCAGCTTGTGTCATCGTCAAACACGCCAACCCCTGCGGCGTGGCCGTGGGCGCGAACCCGCTGGAGGCCTACAGCAAGGCCTTCCAAACCGACCCGACCAGCGCGTTCGGCGGCATCATCGCCTTCAACCGCCCCGTGGACAAAGCAGCTGCCGAAGCGGTGAGCAAGCAATTCGTCGAAGTGCTGATGGCTCCCGACTTCAGCGCCGAAGCCCTCGACGTGTTCAAGAGCAAGGTCAATGTGCGCTTGATGAAGATCGCCTTGCCTGCCAACTATGGTCAAGTACGCAATGCTTTGGAAACCAAACGCGTGGGCTCGGGCCTGTTGCTGCAAAGCGCGGACAACCACGAGTTGGCGTTGGCCGATTTGAAAATCGTCACCATCAAGCACCCCACGCCTGAAGAACTTAACGACTTGTTGTTCGCTTGGAAAGTGGCCAAGTTCGTCAAATCCAACGCCATCGTGTTCTGCAAAAACGGCATGACCATGGGCGTGGGCGCCGGCCAAATGAGTCGCCTCGACTCTGCTCGTATCGCCAGTATCAAGGCCGAAGCCGCCAAGCTCAGCCTGCAACACACCGTGGTCGCCAGCGACGCCTTCTTCCCCTTCCGCGATGGCCTCGATGTGGTGGTGGACGCAGGTGCCACCTGCGTGGCGCAACCAGGTGGCTCGATGCGTGACCAAGAGGTCATCGACGCGGCTAACGAGCGTGGCGTGGCGATGGTGTTCACGAGTGTGCGTCACTTCCGTCATTGATTGGCGGGATTTCGTTGAACAGATCTGCAATTGGATTGAAAATCTGTTCAATCGACTAAAGGTCGAGGTCGCTCAATAACCATCGCGCAGTGTTCAATGGAATGATGGCCTCGATATCATCCGCGGTTCTCGTAGGCTGCCTTCAATAGTTCTTCAAGTAACTCCTTGTGTTTGGTCGCGTCACCAGGAGCGAGCTTGATGCGATAGGCACCCCACCTCGAATATTCAAGCAAATCAAGACCGGACTGTTCGAGCTTTGCGTCGACTTCTTCACTGCGAGGGTGCTTGAATGACAGGTTTAAGGCAGACTTTCTGGGATGGCATGTGGCGAAGTTGAAAGCAATCCCACCTTTTGTGAAGCCGATGTACGGCTTGTTGTATTTCAACTCCAGCGAAGAGTCGAAGGTTTTGCAAAGATCAAGGATTTCATCAGCGACCTTGACCGTCTTTGCGGTTGCGCGGTTTTCCCAGTAGCTGCGATCAGCTGGTTCTAGGGTTTCCTCATCTTCATCAACAAGTCCAAGACGAAGAGCGTCAACTACCTTTGTGAAGTGAAGCCCAATGCCATTGCCTGTGTCGATAGCGGTCATTTGAAGGGCAATGATGGGTATGAAGCCGTTGAACAATCCGATGACATTCAAAAAGCGTGCAGTTACGTTTTCCGCAATCAGTACACCGACATGTTCGTATTGAGGGTAGCGACGACGCTCGATGTCCCAATACTCGATAGTTCTGATGATGTGCGATTCGTCGACTGTTCCAAGTTGTAGCTCAGTTTCGTAACGAATGAGGCCATCTACTTCTTTGAAGAGCAAGTCGAGGCGACCGCCAGAGGGTTGAGTTCGCTCTTTATCGATCAGTGCTAAATCGCCTAGGCCGAGAATTGTGGGATCAGCTGCAATAACCTCTTGAACCCACTTCTCGTTGAGTTCAGGGTGGCGCTTGATGGACACGGTTTTGAGTGGAATATGTTTCATATGAATAACGTAGAGAATTATTGTTTTGCACTATAGCGTCTGAAAAAATGAGTTTTCAGCGTCTATTTATGGAGAGTCTGCCGCCCTCAAAGTTTGGCCAAACCCAGTGGGGATGTAGAATATTACAAATCTAAATTTAAACTTTAAATTTGCAAAAATGATCCCCCGTGCTGCTGCCCTTACTCTTGAACGCCTAGCCAAAGGCTTTCCCGTGGTCGTGCTCACGGGGCCTCGGCAGTCGGGCAAAACCACGCTGGCCAAGTCTGTGTTCAAAGACAAAGCCTATGTCTCGCTGGAGAACCCCGACGAGCGTGAATTTGCCCTGCAAGATCCCAAGCGATTTTTGCAGCGCTTCCCCAACGGGGCGGTGCTGGACGAGGTGCAGCGTTGCCCCGAGCTGCTGTCGTGGTTGCAGGGCTGGGTGGATGAGCGCGGCATCATGGGTGACTTTGTGCTTACCGGTTCTGCACAGTTTGATCTGATTGCTGGCATCACCCAAACGCTGGCAGGCCGTGTGGGCCGTGTCGAGCTACTGCCGCTAAGCGCGGCTGAACTGGTCGCTGCAAATCAAGTGCCCACAGACCTGAACACGGCCTTATTCAAGGGCGGCTACCCTGCGCTGTACGACCGCGAGGTGTTGCCGCAAGACTGGTTTGCCAATTACATCGCCACTTACCTAGAGCGTGATGTGCGTCAGCTGGTTGCGGTGCGCGATTTGTCGCAGTTTCAGACCTTCGTCAAAATGTGTGCCGCCCGCACGGGCCAGTTGCTCAATCTCACGTCGCTAGGGGCCGATTGCGGAATTTCTTCGGTCACTGCCAAGCATTGGTTATCGGTACTTGAATCCAGCTACATCGTGACTCTGCTGCAACCGCATCACCGTAACTTTGGCAAGCGGCTGGTCAAAGCGCCCAAGCTTTACTTTTGCGATGTGGGCTTGGCCGCTTGGCTGCTGGGCATCCGCGATGCGGCCACTTTGGAAACTCACGCCACACGTGGTGCATTGTTTGAAACCTACGTCATCGGTGAGTTACTCAAGCAGCGTCTGAATGCGGGCCAGCCGCGTGACTTGTACTTCTGGCGTGACAGTGCTGGCCACGAAGTGGATGTGCTGATGGAAAGCACGCAAGGCCTGCAAGCGCTTGAAATCAAGTCAGGCAGCACCTTCGCCAGCGACTGGCCCAGTGGTTTGAAAAAATGGCAAAAATTCGCAGGCGATGAAACCATTCAACCTTCGCTGGTGTATGGTGGCACCGTGTCTTACACGCGAGAAGGCCTGCAGGTATGGGGCTGGCAAGACATCGACAAAATTCTTTTGAACCCCTTTAACTAACCTGGACAACGACCGTTTGAATTTTTCTGATTTGAGCCTAGCTCCCACGCTGCAAAGTGCAGTGCTTGACATGGGTTTGGCCAACCCCACGCCGGTCCAGGTAGAGGCTATTCCCCATGTACTGCAAGGCAGCGATGTGCTGGCCCAAGCGCAAACGGGCTCTGGCAAAACATTGGCCTATGTACTGCCCGTGTTGCAGCTGCTCATGGCCACAGCCGCCTCGCGTGACGAGGCCCCTAAAAAGCGCATCACCCAAGTGCTGGTGCTCGTACCCACACGCGAACTTGCCACACAGGTGAGCGATGTGCTGCGCGACTTGGCGCGGCCCCTCACGCAGTCCATCAAGGTGGGCACGGTGTTTGGTGGTGTGTCGATCAACCCGCAAATGATGAGCCTGCGCAGCGGTGCCGATGTGGTGGTGGCCACCCCCGGCCGCTTGCTTGATTTGGTCGACCACAACGCCTTGAACCTCGGCCAAGTGCAGCACCTGGTGTTGGATGAAGCCGACCGCTTGCTCGACCTCGGCTTTGCCGAAGAGCTGCACCGCATCTTGGCGTTGCTGCCTGCCAAGCGACAAAATCTGTTGTTCAGCGCCACCTTCGAGCCTGCGGTGCAAACCTTGGCCGAAGCGCTGTTGCACAAGCCTGTGCGCATCACCATGGCGCACACGCAAGAGCACACCCCTGACATTGCGCAACGCGCTATTTCAGTGGACGAAAAAAGCCGCACCGCTTTGCTGCGTCACCTCATCAAAACCCATGCATGGAAACGTGTGTTGGTCTTCGTCGCCACGCGCTACGCTTGCGAGCATGTGGCCAACAAGCTCTACAAAGCAGGCGTGTTTGCCACTGCGTTTCATGGTGAGATGAGCCAAGGCGCACGCCAAGACGTGCTGGCCGAGTTCAAAGAAGAACGCTGGGAAGTGGTGGTGACCACCGACCTCGCTGCGCGCGGGATCGACATCGCGCAGCTACCTGTGGTGGTCAACTACGACTTGCCGCGCTCGGCCACCGACTACACCCATCGCATTGGTCGCACAGGCCGCGCTGGCGCGCATGGCGAAGCGGTGAGCTTTGTCACTGCCGCCACATTGGCGCATTGGCAGTTGATTCAAAAACGCGTTGAAGTGCAGCTGCCCCTTGAAGTGCTGGAGGGCTTTGAACCCATCGAAGTGCCGCCACCGTCATCACCGTTGAACGATGGAACGGGCGGTATCAAAGGGAAACGCCCGAGCAAGAAAGACAAGCTGCGGGCGTTAGCGGCTGCGCAAGTGGCGCAGCAAAAACCTTGAACGTTCAATCGTTGCTGTCGTCGTCCAAACCATCGAACGCATGGCGCTCTTGGTGTTCATGCGCTTCGCCTGCTGGACGCTTGGTGCGCACGCCGTGTTTGGCCAGAATTTCGACATAAAACTGTTTGGCTTGGTTGGCCACAGCGTTGTCGATGCAGGTGATGACGTTGGCCAGGTGCACCACTTCGGCGGTGTCTTCGGTTAAACCAAATTTGCAATCAAAGTCCCAAAAATCCACACCTTCGGGAAGGTCCCGGCGGCGTTCGCGTTTGAGGTATTTGCGGATGTCGTGTTTGATGGCTTCGAGCAAACGGTCTGGGTGTTTGCCTTCGACTTGAAGTTGGAATGTTTTTTTCATGAAAGTAAAACGCCTTACGGCGCGATGTTGAATTTGAGTTGAAAGGCGAGTGCGCTGTTGACTTTGTCGCCAATCTTTGGAATGAAAAAGACGTTTAAGCCCACGCGTCGACTTTCGATGGCCATGGTTGGGACGACGGCCGGAAACCAACCACCTTCACGCATTTTGGGATAGCCATCAAATGCGCCCACCGCAGCACCTGCCTTGAATGATCCTCTTTGAAACGGCATGACATAGGCGCCAATGTAGTGAGAGGTTTGGCGGTCACTGTTTTCAAACACGCCCGCTGTGAGTGAGTAGGTGTTGCTGATGGTCGCTTCTACGCCAAAGCCGTGGTTGTTGTTATTTAGATTTTTAGATGTGTCGAAGTGGTGTGAGTAGAACCCTGGATTAATCCAAATATCAGCCAATGCCACAGGCGCTGCGGCCACAACAGTTAAGGCGAGTAAAAGTTTTTTCATAGCTGCTGTGCAAACACCTCAGAGGCCGCAGCCACAGTTTGTGCAATGTCGGCGTCGGTGTGTGCCGCGCTGACAAAGCCTGCTTCGTACAAGGCAGGCGCGATGTACACACCACGGTCCAACAAACCGTGGAAGAGCTTGTTGAATTTGGGGCTGTCGCTGGTCATCACCTTGGCGTAGTTTTGTGGCAACTCGGGCAACAAGAAGAAGCCAAACATCCCGCCTTGGCAATCGGCGCTAAAAGGCACACCGGCTTTGGCGGCTGCGCCTGTTAGGCCATTCACCAAGCTCTGTGTGCGGGTGCTTAAAGCATCCCAAAAACCAGGCTTGGCAATTTCGCGCAAAGTGGCCAAGCCGCAAGCGGTGGCCACAGGGTTGCCGCTCAAGGTGCCAGCTTGGTACACAGGGCCAGTAGGGGCGAGTTGCTGCATGATGGCGCGCGGGCCACCAAAGGCCGCCAGCGGCATGCCGCCGCCAATAACTTTGCCCAAAACCGTGATGTCGGGTTGGAAGCCCGGAATGAGTTTGGCGTACACGCTTTGCGCGCTGCCCAGTGCCACGCGGAAACCGGTCATCACTTCGTCAAACACAAACAATGCGCCGTATTCGGTGCACAGCTCGCGGCAGCGTTTCATAAAGGGCACCGACGCACGCACAAAGTTCATATTGCCTGCGATGGGCTCAATCATCACGCAAGCCAATTCTTTGCCGTGCAGCTTGAAGGCTTCTTCGAGTTGTTCAACGTTGTTGTACTCGAGTACCAAGGTGTGTTGCACCACTTCAGGGGGCACGCCAGCGCTGGTGGGGTTGCCAAAGGTGGCGAGGCCAGAGCCTGCTTTGACCAACAGCGCATCGGCGTGGCCGTGGTAGCAGCCTTCAAACTTGATGATCTTGCTGCGACCCGTGGCGCCCCGTGCTAAGCGCAAGGCGCTCATGCCGGCTTCGGTGCCTGAGCTGACCAGGCGAACCATTTCCATCGAGGGCACGTGCTTCAAAATTTCTTCGGCCAGTTCAATCTCACGCTCGGTGGGCGCGCCGAAAGAGAAACCATCCAAGGCCGCTTTTTGCACGGCTTCGAGCACCACAGGGTTACCGTGACCCAAGATCATGGGGCCCCAAGAGCCGATGTAGTCGATGTATTTCTGGCCGTTGGCGTCCCAAAAGTAAGCGCCTTGCGCGCGTTGCACAAAGCGGGGTGTGCCGCCCACAGCGCGAAACGCACGCACGGGTGAGTTCACGCCACCGGGGATGACTTTGGCAGCGCGGTCAAACAGGGTTTGGTTCAAATCGGTCATGGTTTTTTGTATCAATGTTTGGTTTCGTGGCGATGCAGCGAGAAGTCTTCTGCCGTGGCGGGCAGGCCATCGCTGTCTTCGCCTTCCTCGTCTTCTTCAGCCCAAAACAGGCGATCGGGCACGATGTGGCCCATGCCTGGGCGAAAGCCGCTGTTGAGGCTTTGGTCGAGGTAGTTCAGTGCTTCGCGAGTGGCCAGCTCTAAGTCGGTGCCTGCGGCCAACACGGCGGCCAGCGTGATGCTGAGGGTGTCGCCCGCGCCAGAGAACAAGGCATCAAAACGCTCAAAGCGTTCGCTCACCATCACCGTGTGGGCGGTGGCCAAGGCGTTTTCCACATGTTGGTCGGGGTGGTTGATGCCGGTCACCAACACATAGGGCACGCCCACTTCGGCGGCAGCGCGTGCAATGTCGCGCGGTGTGGGGCTTTTCTCGCTGCTCCAGTCGGGCAGCAGCCAGCGCCACAAGGTGTTGTGGTTGCCCACCAGCACCGTGGTTTGGGGCAGGATGAGTTCACGAAACGCATCCAAGTAAGCGTCAATTTTTTCGTCTTCCCACCACGACAGGTTGGGCATGTAGGCAATGACCGGGAGTTCGGCGTAATCGGTGCTGATTTCGGCAATCACGCTGAGGTTGTCGGGGTTGCCGCAAAACCCCACTTTGATGATTTGTACGCTGATGTCTTCCAGCACGCTGCGGGCTTGTTCGACCACGGCATCGTCGTCAAAGGCGATGTGGTCAAAAATTTCAGCGGTGTCACGCATGTAGGTGCCCGTGACCACGGGCAGCGCGTGCGCACCGACAGAGCCAGCAGCCAGCACATCGGCCGACAAACCGCCCGCACCGCTGGGGTCGTTGGCGTTGAACACCAGCACGCACGGGGGCGCGCCGCTGGCCTCGTCAGACATGGGAATTTCGGTGGTGAGGGGGGTGTTTTCTGGCGCCATGAGTGGGTCGATACAATGCTTTTCATTCTATGCGTTGACGAAAGAAATACTGTGGCTAATACCTGGATGTGTCTGATTTGTGGATGGATTTACGACGAAGAGGCTGGCTGCCCTGAGCATGGCATTGCCGCTGGCACCGCATGGGCCGATGTGCCCATGAACTGGACCTGTCCAGAGTGCGGCGCGCGGAAAGAAGACTTTGAAATGGTGCAAATCTAATCCCTATGGAAGTCCGTGCGCAGTTTGAAAGCCATGTGCTGGCCTTGCTGCGCCAGCGTCCAGCGGTCGACACACGCTCGGCCAGACAGCTGGAGCTGCTGTGTCAGCGTCAGTTAGACGCTGAGACCATTCCTGGCTGGCGTACCTTTTGGTCGCTGGCCACCCACTTTTTTGAAGGCCTGCGTTTGGCCGCCAACCGCAGCATTGAAGAGCCCGAGGCCAGCGCGGCTTCCCAGGTGCTCAGTGGTTTGCAACTGCGCGAGCAGTTCAATGCGCATGACAAACCCATCGATGACAGCCTGCAAGTCATCAACCATCTGCTGTTTTTAGAGCAAGCCGATGTGATTTCGCAACGTTTGGTCAGCATCCTCAACGATTGGTCTGAATCGCCCGAGTCGGACTTGCCCACGGAAGCCCAGTTGGATGTGCAAAGCATGGCCCAGCTCGCCCAAGATGTCCAATTGACAGCGGTGCAACAAGTGGCTGATTCATTGGGTGTGCAACTGGCCCGCTTGCGCGCCAAGCGCGTGGCCGATGACATCAAAACCAGCCTGAGCGGCGCCCAAGAGGTGAGCCGCTTGCTGCAGCACTTTGCTGTGGGTAGCGTGCGCGAGCCGCAGGCGAATGTGTTGGCGGCACTTAAGGGGGAGTGACAGCGCTTACGCGCTGCCGTGGCGAATAGCCGCTGACCTCTCGTTACTTCACTTTCTTTACCACGCCGTACCGCTCCAGCGTGAGCTTGCGTGCTTCGGCGTGGTCCACGATGGGGTTGGGGTAGTCACGCCCCAACACCAAACCCGCTTCTTCTAGTTCCATCGGTTTGGCCAGCCACGGCGCGTGGATGGCTTTGTTGCTGAGCTTGGCCAGCGCGGGCACGTAGCGGCGAATGAACTTGCCTTCGGGGTCAAACTTTTCGCTTTGGTTGGTCGGGTTGAAGATGCGGAAGTAGGGCTGCGCATCGCAGCCGCTGGAGCTGGCCCACTGCCAGCCGCCGTTGTTGGCGGCAAGGTCAAAGTCGTTCAGGTGTTCCGCAAAATAGCGCTCGCCCCAGCGCCAATCAATGCCAAGGTCTTTGGTCAAAAAGCTTGCCACCACCATGCGCAAACGGTTGTGCATGTAGCCGGTTTGGTTGATTTGCGCCATCGCCGCATCCACCAGCGGGTAGCCTGTGCGGCCCTCGCACCAAGCCGCAAACAACTCTTTGGCGTGTTTGTGGTGGTCCCACTTGATCTCGTCGTATTCGGGTTTGAACGCACCCGTCACCACGCGCGGGTGGTGATGCAAGATTTGGTGATAAAAATCGCGCCAAACCAGCTCAGACAGCCAGGTTTCCGCGCCTTTGGAGCCCACCAACATGCGCTTGTAAGCGGTGGAGGCCAGCTGACGAATGGACACGGTGCCAAAGCGCAAATGCACGCCCAAGTAGCTGGGGCCCTTGATTGCGGGAAAGTTGCGCGTGTCGTCGTACTTGTCCATGCGGTCAAAGAAGTCTTCAAACAAGGCCAAGCCACCTGGGCTACCCGTGGGCACGTGCAGGCTGCTGAGGTTGGTGGTCTCAAAGCCAATGTCGGCCAGTGTGGGCACGCTCACCTGGTAGGTCTTGGGTCGCGCGGTCAAGGCCTTGATGTATTTGCCCACGGGGTAGGACTTCAGATAAAAGTCGTTCACCTTTTGCAGCCATGCGTTTTTGTAGGGCGTGAACACACCGTAGGGCTTGCCCATTTGGGTCAGCACTTCACTGCGCTCAAAAATCACATGGTCTTTGAAGGTTTGAAAACCAATGCCAAAGTTGGCCAAAGCACCGCGCACATGGGCGTCGCGGGCCAATGCATCGGGCTCGTCGTCGTGGTTGGCAAATACTTCTTGCACGCCCAGTTCGTGGGCGAGGCGAGGCACTTCATCAGCGGCCACCGCATGACGCACGATGAGGCCTGCACCCGCTTGACCCGCCACGGCGTGTAGCTCGGCATCCAGCGCCACCAGTGACTCGCGGATGAATTCCACGCGGCGGTCTGCGCGGGGCAGGCTGTCCAAAATGGGCTTGTCAAACACAAACACGCAGTGGACTTGTTTGCAGCTTTTGAGGGCGTGAAACAGCGCCGCGTTGTCAAACGCGCGCAGGTCGCGGCGGAACCACATCAGCCCTTTGTCCACATGGGGCAAATGGTGGGCAGATTTAGACGACTGACTAGGCATGTTCACCCTTTAAAATTGCAATATGACCGCTGATTCTGCCTCCATCAACCTGACGCATCATTTTTTGATTGCCATGCCCGGTTTGGAGGACGAGACTTTTGCCAAAAGCGTGGTCTATGTGTGTGAACACAGCGAACGCGGCGCACTCGGTCTGGTCATCAACAAACCTGGTGAGTTGTCGATGCAAAGCCTGTTCGAAAAAGTCGACTTGACCCTGCATCGTCAAGACCTGATGGATGCCCCTGTGTTGCAAGGCGGCCCTGTGCATACCGAACGCGGCTTTGTGTTGCACGACGCGATGTGGGTGGATGTGCCTCTGGATGAAGCAGCCCAAGAAGCTGCGGCTCTGAGCGCCGTGAGCAACAAAGAATCGGCTAAAGAATCTGTGTATGCCTCCACCATGACCATTCCCGGTGGTTTGGAAATGACCACCTCCAAAGATGTGCTCGAAGCCTTGTCGATCGGCGCAGGCCCTAAGCGTGTGCTGATTTCTCTGGGCTACTCGGCTTGGGGTGAAGGTCAACTGGAGTCTGAGCTAGCCGAAAACAGCTGGCTCACCGTGGGTGCCGATACCGCCGTGATTTTTGACACACCCGTGGAGCAACGTTACGAGCGCGCCATGAAACTGCTGGGCTTGGAGTCTTGGATGCTCTCTAGCGAAGTGGGCCACTCATGAACGAAGCGCTGGATGTGACCGCACATGCTGCAGCCCCTTTGGCCTCTGCACCTAAGCCTGTCGTGCCCGCCCACTTTCAGTCATTCCTTGCGTTTGACTTTGGCGTCAAACGCACAGGCGTTGCCTATGGCAGCCGGATGATGCGCGATGCACAACCGCAAGCCACGGTCAAGGCCGAAGGCGATGCACGCTGGGCCCTCATCACCCAACGCATTGCCGAGTGGCAGCCCGACGCGCTGGTGGTGGGCGTGCCGTATCACCCCGATGGTGCGGCCCACGAGAACACCGCCAAGGCCAAAAAATTTGCACGTCAGTTGAATGGGCGTTTCAACCTGCCTGTGTTTGAAGTGGACGAGCGCTACAGCACCACCGAAGCCCACAGCCAAGGTGCCAAAGATGCAGATGCGGCATCGGCTTGCATCATCCTCAATCAATTTTTTCGAGAAAACTTATGAGTACCCACGGAAACCTCATGTTGGACGCGGAGAGCTTGTACACCGAGCTGCTCAAAGGCGTGCGCAGCATGCTCACGCCCACCACGCGTTTGGTGGGCATCACCTCGGGTGGTGCTTGGCTGGCCGCACGTTTGCAAAAAGATTTGAAGCTCGAAGGCGAGGCCGGCAGCATTTCGTCGGCCATGCACCGCGATGACTTCGCGCAACGCGGCTTGGCCGATGGCGGCCAAACCAAGTTGCCGTTTGAAGTGAACGGCGCACACCTCATCGTGCTCGACGATGTGCTCTACACCGGCCGCACCATTCGCGCGGTGCTCAATGAATTGTTTGACTACGGCCGTCCCGCCCATGTGCAGCTGGCCGTGTTGGTGGACCGCGGTGGCCGCGAGCTGCCGATTCAGGCCGACTACGCGGCAGCGCGTGTGGCCTTGCCCGCCACCCAATCGCTGGCGCTCACCAAAGACGACAACGGCCAATTTAACTTTTCAGTCGAGAGCGAATAAAGGCTAGACATGCTCTACAAACGCAACCCGCAACTCAACAAAAACGGTGAGCTGATTCACCTGCTCTCCACCGAAGGTTTGTCGCGCGACATCCTCACCCACATCTTGGACACCGCTGCCAACTTCGTGTCGGTCAATGACCGCGAAGTGAAAAAGGTGCCATTGCTGCGCGGCAAGAGCGTGTTCAACCTGTTCTTTGAAAACAGCACACGCACACGCACCACGTTTGAAATTGCGGCCACGCGTTTGTCGGCCGACGTGTTCAACCTTGACATTGCGCGTTCATCCGCTGCCAAGGGTGAGTCGCTGCTCGACACCATCGCTAATTTGAGCGCGATGGCCGCCGACATTTTTGTGGTGCGCCACAGCGAGTCGGGCGCGCCTTACCTGATTGCCGAACACGTGGCACCGCATGTGCATGTGGTCAACGCCGGTGATGGCCGTCATGCACACCCCACGCAGGGTTTGCTGGACATGTACACCATCCGCCACTACAAAAAAGATTTCACCAACCTCACCGTCGCCATCGTGGGCGATGTGTTGCACTCACGTGTGGCGCGCTCGGACATTCACGCACTCACCACACTCGGCTGCGCCGAAGTGCGCGTGGTGGGCCCCAAGACCTTGGTGCCCAGCGACTTGTCGGCCATGGGGGTGAAGGTGTTCAACAACCTCGAAGAAGGCATCAAGGATTGCGACGTGGTCATCATGTTGCGCTTGCAAAACGAACGCATGAGCGGTGCCTTGTTGCCATCGAGTCAAGAATATTTCAAATCGTTTGGCCTCACGCAAGAGAAGTTGCAACTGGCCAAACCCGACGCCATCGTGATGCACCCTGGCCCCATCAACCGTGGTGTGGAGATTGACTCTGCCGTGGTCGATGGGCCGCAAAGTGTCATCTTGTCGCAGGTGACGTTCGGTATTGCTGTGCGTATGGCCGTGATGTCCATCGTGGCGGGGAATGAAGCATGAATATCCTGATTCAAAACGGTCGTGTCATCGACCCAGCCTCTGGCTTTGACCACACCGCTGATGTGGCGGTGGCTGATGGCCACATCGTGGCAATTGTGAAAAGTGATGCTAAGACGGGCGAGAAGTTGCCCGCCAACTTCAAGGTCGAACAAACCATTGATGCCAAGGGCTGTATCGTCGCTCCCGGTTTGGTCGATTTGCAAGTGCGCTTGCGCGAACCCGGCTACGAACACGAAGGCATGTTGGCCTCTGAGCTGCTGGCTGCCGTGGCCGGTGGTGTCACCAGCCTCGTGTGCCCACCCGACACCGACCCCGTGTTGGACGAGCCAGGCTTGATTGAGATGTTGAAGTTCCGCGCCGAAAAACTGCACCGTGCGCGTGTGTTCCCACTGGGCGCACTCACCCGTGGTTTGAAGGGCGTTGTGCTGACCGAAATGTCAGACCTCACCGACGCAGGCTGCGTGGGCTTTAGCCAAGCCGAAGTGCCGTTGGAAAACACCCAAGTGTTGCAACGCGCTCTGCAATACGCAGCCACTTTTGGTTACACCGTGTGGCTGCGCCCGCAAGAAATGCACTTGGGCAAAGGCGTGGCCGCCAGCGGCCCACTCGCCACCCGTTTGGGTTTGGGCGGCGTGCCGGTGGCAGCAGAAACGATTGCGCTGCACACCATCTTCGCCCTCATGCGCAGTACCAAAGCCCGTGTGCACCTGTGTCGCATCTCCAGCGCCGAAGGCGTCGCGCTGGTGCGTGCCGCCAAGCAAGAAGGTTTGGCCGTGACGGCTGACGTGAGCATCAACTCCCTGCACCTGAGCGACCACGACATTGGCTACTTCGACAGCCGCGCACGCGTGACGCCTGTGTTGCGTCAACAGCGCGACCGCGATGCCTTGCGTGCCGCATTGGCCGATGGCACGCTCGATGCCTTGGTGTCTGACCACACACCGGTCGACAACGATGGCAAGGCTTTGCCTTTTGCCGAAGCCGAATCGGGTGCCACAGGTTTAGAGCTGTTGCTCAGCCTCTCGCTCAAGTGGGCACAGGACAGCAAAGTGAGTGTGCTGCGTGCCTTGGACGTGTTGACAGCACAACCCGCCAAAGTGTTGGGCAAAGTGCAAGGTCAAAGCAACAGCTTGGGCCAGTTGCATGTGGGCGGTGTCGCCGACATCGTGGTGTTTGACCCCACGGTCGAGTGGCATGTCACACCCGATGCTTTGCACAGCCAAGGCAAACACACACCGTTTGCGTTTGACATGACAGGCATGTCTTTGCCTGCACGCGTTAAAGCCACTTTGGTGGCGGGTCGCGTGGCTTACCAAGGGGCTTGATGCGCAGCTTGCAAGCCATCGCCAAGTTCTTGCGCGTGATCGCGCAGGTCTTGCGTGGTTATTGGATGGTGCGCACCGCATTTCCCAAATTTAGCGACGAGCAACAAGCCCGTGCGGTGGAGGTGTGGGCGCGCGGCATGTTGGCCATCATTGGCATTGAAGTACGCGTCAAAGGTCATCCTGCACAGGGCCCGGTATTGATGGCCGCGAACCATATTTCGTGGCTCGACATCTTGGTGATGCACGCCGCTTGCCATTGCCGTTTTGTGGCGAAGTCTGAAATTCGCGATTGGCCTTTGGTGGGTGTGCTCACCACGGGAGGTGGCTCGCTCTACATCGAGCGTGGCTCACGCAACGATGCCATGCGCGTGGTGCATCAAATGGCCCAAGCTTTGCAGCAAGGCCAAGTGTTGGCCGCGTTTCCTGAAGGTCGCACGGGGGACGGCGTCAGCTTGTTGCCGTTCCATGCCAATTTGTTGCAAGCGGCCATTTCCGCCGAAGCGCCGATTCAGCCCGTTGCCCTGCAGTTCATGGATGCCCACACGCATGAGCGCAGCTTGGCGCCTTGCTACCACGACCATGACACCTTGATCAGCTCGTTGTGGCGCACGTTGTATGCGCCACCTTTGGTTGCCCAAGTGCGCTATGGCGACAAGCAATACGCTGATGGACGCAACCGCCGCGAGTGGGCGCAAAGTTTGCAAACTTCGGTGGCCGATCTGTGCAAGTGATATCCTTTTAAACCTATGGCAACTCAAAAGACAAACCCATCACCCGCCAAAACAAAGACGGCGACTAAACCTGCGGTTTCAAAATCCCCAGTTGCTAAAAAACTGGCTGCCAAAACGGTGAAGACCTCCGCGAAGACGTCAAAAAAGACAACCACCCAAAATGAAGATTTGGATGTGATGTTTGATTTGGCTGCCGAAACTTTCCGTGTGATGTCAGCGCCCATGCGTTTGAAAATCATCAACTGCTTGTGCAACGAAGAAAAAAACGTGGGGCAGTTGCTTGAAGAAATCGACACCACGCAACCCAATATGTCGCAGCACTTGAACACCTTGTTCAAAGCCAAAATTTTGGGACGTCGCCGCGAAGGGGTGCAAATTTATTACCGCATCATCAATGAGCGCGTCGTCACGCTGTGCCGTGCGGTGTGTACTCAAATCGCCATTGATAGCGATTTGTCGCATTAAACATTGGATGCTGACCCTCAAAAAAATCGCCATCGCGCTGGTTTTTTCGTGTTTGTTTTTTGCGGTCGACAAGCTCAGCTACATCTACCCCATTGGTGACCTGAACATCACGCCTTGGAATCCTCCTGCGGCGCTGGAGGTGTTGTTTCTCTTTTGGGCCGGTAACTCATGGATGACATGGGTTTATCTCACGTTGGGACTGTCAGACAGTTTGGTCCGTGGCACTTTGTTTTTCTCACCTGCCATGGTGCTGGGCAATGCGGTACTTGTGACTTGCTATGCAGCGATGGCTTTGACTTTGCGATGGGCGTTGGCAGGGCGCACAGCATTGCGTAATCGGCATGACGTGTTCGTCTTGGGCGCGGTGATTCTTTGCGGCGCCATGCTTACCGCCATGGCCTATGTGGGTACGCAGACTTGGATTGGTGTGTTGTCACCGCAGGATTTTTTAGGCGCAGTGCACCGCTTCTTCATTGGCGATTTGTTGGGTTTGATGGTGCTGCTCCCGTTGTTTTTTGTCGCGGCTGACAAGCGACGTCATGCGCACTATGTGTACATGTTTCGCAGTATTTTGTTTTGGGTTCTCATGCTGGGCTTGGCCATTTGTTTATGGCTGATTTTTTCATTGCCCATTGAAGACCAGATGAAGTATTTCTTCTCGCTGTTCTTTGTATTGGGCTTGATCGCTGCGACGTATTCGCTGCCGGGTGCGACGTTGGTTGCAGCGCTCATTCAATTGCCTTTGGTGTTCTCTGCCACTCGCGTGGGGGTGCAACCGTCGGATTTGATGGACATGCAAATTGTCATGCTCAGTTTGTCGTTGACGGGGCTCATCATTGGCACAGTGGTGGATGAACGCTTGCGTGCGGAAGAGCGCTTGCGTGACAGTTTGCAACTGGTGGCTGCGGGGGAGTTGGCTGGGTCGTTGGCACACGAGCTACATCAACCGATGAGTGCCTTGAGCGCTTATGCAGAATCGGCGCTCATGCTGACCGAGTTGCAAAAAGAAAAAATGACAGATGCACAACAAACGCAACTCGTCACCCTGCTACGCAATGTGGTGAATGAGGCCTTGCGTGCGACAGATATTGTCCGAGGCCTGCGCAGTTATTTCATTTCAGGCGCATCGTCTTTGCAAGACACCTCGGTCAGACATTGGGTGGATGAATGCGTGGCGCGTTTTGCCCAAAAAGCGGCCCAGGCAGAGGTTGCCTTGGTGACGGTCTACACACACCGTGAAGACCATGTGTTGGTAGACCGTGTGCAGATCAGCACCGCTTTGGGTAATTTGTTGAAAAATGCCATTGATGCTTCACCTTCTGGCACGCAAGTCACTGTGCACGTCAGTGCAGATGAAAAGCAGATGCTGAGCATCCGTGTGATCGACCAAGGCGCGTTGTTAGATGACGATGCAGCTGACCAAGTGTTCAGGCCTTTTTATTCAAAGAAAAAAGATGGCTTGGGTTTGGGTTTGTCGGTGAGTCGCTCACTGGTTGAAAATAACGGGGGAGTGTTGCGTTACCAAGCGCACCCCGAGAAATGTTTTCAAATCCTTCTTCCTCTTGGAGATTGCGTCGATGAATGAGAGCCGTTTGGTTTGTATCGTGGATGACGATGCGTCTGTGCGCGATTCCTTGTCCATCATGCTCGGGCTTAAAGAGTTTGATTGCCGTACCTACGAAAGCAGTGAGGCTTTTCTAAGTGCCGCCCCCGATAAGCCTTGCTGCTTGGTGTTAGATCTGAATATGGCCGGCATGAGTGGACTGGATTTGCAAAAAAAGCTAGGCGGTCTTCATCGCCCTGTGGAGGTGATTTTCCTCACCGCCTTTGCCGACGTCGATGTGATGCGTCTAGCCTTTCTGAATCAAGCGGTCGACTTTCTTGAAAAACCGGTCGTCATGTCGGTGTTGCTTGACGCCATTGAACGTTCGTTTGAGCGGCTCAAATCTAACGCTGTGGCGACCATTCGGACCCAGTCGTTTGAAACGTTGACGCCTCGTGAGCGTGAAGTGATGACGGCCATTGCCCAAGGCATGACACATCGTGAGGTGGGTGCTTTGTTGGGTATCAGCCCACGCACGGTGGAAGTGCACAAAGGACGCGTGATGGAGAAGTTAGGTGCCAAGACCTTGGCCGAGTTGGTTCGCATGAACATCGAGCGCGCCCATTAATTCTTTTGGGTGTACGGTCTAGCCCGTACGTGGCTTATCGAATTTTCAAAATTGCGAATTGTTTCTACAGTCATCTCTATGACTGATTCGCAACAAGGTGCAACGCTTGCACCTGTAAAACACAAATATTTAGATTTTTTATTGGCCGTACACAAGGCCCGTCAATCGGCTCAACAACTTTTGTTGATTCCACCCGATGAACAAAGACTGCTTGAAATCATTGCGGTTCGATATGCGATGCATCAGCCTTTATCCATGATGCAGGCTTTGGAGTTGCGCGACGAACTGTTCCTCAGTCCATCTGCCGTGAGCCGAAAGATTGACAACTTGCGCGATGCTGAATTGATTCGTGTGGTCGTTGATAAGGTTGACCGCCGTGTGAAATTTATTGAGCCAGCAGAAAAGGCACTGGCGCATTTTGAATATTTGGGAACGTTGATGCCGGCATCAATTTCGGATTAATTTCCCTCGCGTCAGGCATAAAGCGAAATCATCAGCACGGTGAAGACAACCAGCAAGAAGATAAAAAATCCAGCCACATCTTTGGCATACAGCTGCTGCTCGTTGCTTGAATCGTCTTGTTTTTTCGTTGGGCGTGCGAGTTCTTGTTGTTTCTTTTTCTTTACGAGAACTTGTATAACAACGGGTGTCATGTGAGGCTTTCTTTGGCTTGGAACAAATGCACGGGTTGGCAGATGCCTCACTGTAGAAAAAATCACAGCATTTGAAAATTCGATGACTCACGTACGGGCAAGGCCGTATATCTGAGGTTGAAATGAAAAGAGCCGCGAATGCGGCTCTTTTGATGAACGCATTGAAGCGTTAAGGCTTGAGGTACACGTAACCTTCTTTGGCTTGCAAGCGCGCCACTTCGGCAACGCCTGATGGCACGATCTTGGCATCCATTGACACTTTGTTGGGGTCGATGTTGCGTGAGGTCAGTGTGTTGTTGCACACACGGAATTGCACGCCCTTGCCAGACAAGTCAGACACCATGCCGCTGAACTCGCGACCTTTGTTGTCTTTCGCGCCATCTAACAAAAAGTCGATGCCTGGACCGTGCGTGACCACCACAATTTTGGCGGCAGGGTCTGCAGTCAGGTGGTTGCGTACATTGCCCAAGATAGCCGCTGCAGTGTCCACGCCTGTGTTGACGTGATAGACCACCTTGATGTCTTGTGCTTGTACCGAGCCAAAGCTCAATGCCAGCAACAAGGCTGTGAAAGTGTGTGAGATGTATTTGAAGATGTTCATAGGGTGCATTCTCACATCAAGCTGTCAGCCCAAATGTTTTGGGCCCAGTTCCAAGCATAAATGCCTTCCAGTTCATTAGGTGCAGAGGACACACCACCCGAGCCTGGTACGGTTTTGTAGGTTTTGTCTTTGGCGTCGTATTGGTGAACGGACGCCACGTGCACCACCAGTTTGTCATTCACAAAGCTGTAGCAGGTGTTGCTCAGGAAGGGGGCTGGGTTGACCGGCATGTCCGACAACTGCGCCACGATGGCGGCAGCTGTGACCTTGCCGTGTGAGTTGGCCATGTGACCCGATTTGGGCATGAGCGGGGCGATCATGATGGAGTCGCCAATGACGTGAATGTCTTTGGCTTGTGTGGACTCAAAGGTCTGGTAGTGCACGCCGCACCAGCGTGCGTTGACGTTGGCCAAACTCGACTGCACGGCAATGCCACCTGCGCGCATGGCAGGCAACACGTTCAGCACATTAGCTTTGACATCGTTTTGCACATCAAACTTCAAGGTGTTGGTCTTGGCATCCACGGCCACCACTTTGTGCTGTGGCACGTACTCCAAGATGCCTTTGTAATTGTCAGCCCAGAACTTTTTAAACAGTGGCCCTTTGGAGGTCACGTCTTGGTTGGCATCCAAGATCAAGACCTTTGACTTGGGTTTGTGTTGTTTGAAGTAATGCGCCACTTGACTGGCACGCTCGTACGGACCGGGCGGGCAGCGGTAGGGGGCTTCGGGGATAGTGATGGCATACACGCCACCGTCATCCATCGCTTCAAGTTGTTTTCGCAGCGCCAATGTTTCAGGTCCTGCTTTCCACGCTTGCAAAATTTGGCCGGAGGCGTTGGCTTCTTTCAAACCTTCGATGGTGTTGAACATCAAGTCAATACCAGGCGACATGACCAGCTTGTCGTAGCGAATGCTGGGGCCGCTGGCCAAAGTTACCGTCTTTTTGACGGGGTCGACACTGGCCACGTAGTCGCGCACGATGTTGACACCATGCTTGCCAGAGAGCTTGTCATAAGGTGTGGTGATGTCGGCCATGGTCTTGCTGCCACCGATCACCAAGTTAGAGATAGGGCAAGACACGAACTCACCATTGGGTTCGATCAATGTGACATCGATTTGGTAGTTCGACAACATGCGCACGTACTTGGCAGCCGTAGCACCACCATAGCCACCACCCACCACGACCACGCGTGCTTTCTCGGGCACGCGACCCACCGATGCGCAACCGACCATGCTGCCGAGTGCGCCAAAAGAACCAAGAGCCATCGAGGCTTGAACAAAACTGCGACGTTTCATGATGAATCCTTGATCAACGCTTGGTAGCGGCGTAGTAAGTGGCGATGGTGTCGATTTGGGCGTCGGTCAGGCCCTTGGTGATTTGGTGCATCACCGTGGCAGGACGTGTACCTTCTTTGAAGGCTTTCATTTGCAACACCATGTAGTCTTTGGGCATGCCAGCCAACGAGGGAATGGCTGAACCTTCGATGGTGCGGCCTTCGGTGCCGTGGCAGTTGGCGCACATGGCAGCGGTGGCGCGGTTGTGCAGCTGCGTGGTTTTGTCTTGGGCGTGCGATGCAACGTTGGCACCCAGCATCAAGGCGGTGACGGCCAGCAAACGCAACAAGTGGGGAGATGTTGTTTTCATCGAGACCTCGTTGAGCAGATTTAATTAATCAGTGATCAGTAATATATCGAGAATGGCAAAACGCCATCACGGGGTTAACCCAGTGATGGCGTTTGCCAGTATGTCGAAAACTATAACGTAAGAATTCGAATCAATCGTCACCACTCACGGTTGCATCAACGTGGGGGCGCTTACGGGGGGCGGATCCATCCATCGGTCGACCAAGCCTGCGCCCATCCACATGCCAATCAAGGCGAGCCAAGCGGTCAGCGCAAAAATAGCACCCCCCGTCACACCTGCACCGACCGCGCAACCGCCAGCCAGCATGGCGCCAAACCCCATCAAGACAGCGCCTACGATGTAGCGGCGCATGGCATAGCCGTCTTTGAATCCTTCTAATTTGAGTTCCTTGCCTAGCCACGCCGCAAAGAATGAACCCAGGAAGACACCGGGCAACAAACCAAAGTCAAAACCAATGGCTGGTGGGTTGGGGGCCAGCACGCGCATGAGCCACTCGGCCGATGGGCCGCTGAAGGTGATGCCTTGGATGTGCACCACTTCGAACGAGGCTTTAGACACGCTGTACGAAAACCACCAAGCCATGGCCACGCTCAAGCCTGTGCCAATGCCGCCTATCCACATCCATGCACGTTGCGTGGTGCGTGTGGTGAAGTACAACGCAGCCAACAACCAAACACATCCAATGACCAATCCCGTGGTGTGGCTCAGGCCTAGGATCGCCAGCAGGTCACGGCTGTTGCCGCCTTCCACCGTCCATAAGTTGGTGATCTCTTGACGCAAGGGTGAGAGTGCGCCTGAGAGTGCCGATTGCGCTGTGACGGCAAATATCAAACCCGATAGAAGAGCGCGCAAGTTGCCGTTGGCTGACAAAATCAGCAAACGGCTGGCACACCCGCGCGTCATGATCATGCCGGCGCCAAATAGCAAGCCACCCACCAGTGCGCCCGATAGGCTGCCACGTGTGGCCAGCTGGCGTGCCGTGCTGACATCCAGGTGGCCCAAAACAATCAGACTTTGAATGGCAATGACGGCTGCAGAAAATGTGAGTAGCCAGACTGAAAGTTTTTCACCAAATTGATGGTGCCAAAACTCAACGACGGCTGCGCGTAGACAAAACTTAGAGCGTTGGGCAAAAAATCCAAACAACAGGCCAATGACCCAGCCGCCAACGGCCAAGACAAGGGATTCACCATAAATTTCATTCAATGCAGTGAGATTCATATGATTTAGTCTACGCTTATATTTGGACTATGCTAAGTGCTCTGGCTCAAGCGATGCTTGATGTATGTCAAGCCCTAGGTTGGGTTGCTGTTTGAGGAGAAGTGATTGTGAAACTGGCTTTTGTGCACCAACTTTGCGTGAGTTGCTTTTGTGGCTGTCTAGGTCTTGCAATGTCGGCGCACGCGCAAACGCCTGTGCCTTCCACTGCGGTGTCTAAACCGCTGATGCAAGCCAAGCAAGTGACGGCCAACGTCTATTACGTTCAAGGCGTCTCAGAGATGGGTTCGTCGGCCAATCAAAATTTCATCTCCAATGCTGGCTTCGTGGTCACGCCTGCGGGCGTGGTGATGATTGATGCCTTGGGTTCGCCTGAGTTGGCGCGTCGCTTGGTGGCTGAAATTGCCAAAATCACACGCAAGCCAATTCACACCGTGGTGCTGACCCACTACCACGCCGACCACATTTACGGTTTGCAAGTGTTCAAAGATTTGGGTGCTCGTATCGTGGCCCATGGTGCTGCGCGAGAGTACCTCACGTCAGAGACCGCGCGTTTGCGTTTGGAGAGTTCGCGTCAAGAACTCTGGCCTTGGGTGGATGAGAAGACGCGCTTGGTGCCTGCCGATGAGTGGCTGAGTGGCCCGCAAACTTTGACGGTGGGCGGTGTGCGCTTTGACATTCAACCCGTTGGCCCTTCGCATACCGCCGAAGACTTGGTGGTGTATTTGCCGCAGCAAAAAGTGTTGTTCGCAGGCGACCTGGTGTTTCGTAACCGTATTCCGTTTGTGGGCCAAGCCGATAGCCGTCATTGGATAGAGGCCATGCAGAGTTTGCTCAAGTTTGATACCCGTTGGGTGGTGCCTGGCCACGGCCCGATTTCAAACGACCCCAAAGGTGACATGACCCTCACGCGCGACTACTTGCTGTATTTAAGAGAGGCCATGGGGCGTGCGGCCAAAGACATGGAACCCTTTGAAAGTGCCTACGCCAACACGGATTGGTCGAAGTTCGAGAAAATGCCTCTTTTCAAATCAGCCAACCGTATGAATGCCTACAACACCTATTTGCTGATGGAGCAAGAAGCCAAGTGATGCACGCTGCACAATTTTCTCGTCGCCAAGTCATGCAAGGTCTTACTTTGTGTGTGGCTGGTGTGACCACGTTGGATGCGATGGCAACGCCAGTTGTCTTGCCCACCACTGGGTCATTGCAGGCCTCGCTGGCCCAAGCGCTGCAGGCCAAGCAACCTTTGGTTGTGATGGTCAGTTTGCATGGCTGTCCATTTTGCAAAGTGGTACGTGAAAACTATTTGCACCCCTTGATTGCGTCCGGTTTGCAGGTCGTGCAAGTGGACATGCGTGACAACCGCGTGTTGGTAGATTTCGATGGCACATCACTCACGCAGGACGCGTGGGTGCGCAAGCAAAGCGTGAAGTTAGCGCCTACCGTGTTGTTCTTTGGCGTACAAGGGCGCGAAGTGGCCACCCGTTTAAAAGGTGCTTATTTGCCTGATTTTTATGGATCGTATTTGGATGAGCAGTTGGCTGTGGCGCGTCGCGTGGTGGCGGGTACATGATGCCTATTCGGCCTCCGTCAGCTTGGCGTGTGGCATCAGAGCGCAGGTCGGCGCTTTTGCAAGAAAAGTAACGAGGAGACATGTCATGAGAAAGTTTTTGTGCTTGATTATGTTTATGGGTGCAGGCTTTGCCAACGCACAGCAGCATCCACTTTTCAAAGACGCAGACCTCAAGGCGGGCGAAAAGTTGATTGCCGAAAACCAATGCAACGAATGCCATATTCGGCGCGTGGGTGGGGATGGCAGCTTCATCTATAACCCGAAAGGTCGCATCAATACGGCAGGTGCCTTGCGTGGCATGGTCGAGTACTGCAACACCGAGCTCAATCTAGGCTTTTTCCCTGAAGATACCAACGCCGTTGCCGCCGTCCTGAACAAGCAGCATTACAAATTTCGTTGAGCTAATTCGGTTTATGGCGTAAACCCGATGGATGTCCTATCAGAGATGATTTATATTAGCGGTTGTTGATATATAACTGATGTGGAAGGACTGTCTGTGAAAACACCAGATGGCATTCAATCGGGTCGCGTCCAAAAAGCACCCGAAAATTTTCTAGACCGTGACGGCATCAGTACCGTCATTGCCGAGAGCAAAGCGGGTCGTCGTAACTTCATTCGCAGCGCGTTTGCCGCTGCTGCTGCAGGTGTCGCAGCGCCCATGGCTTTGGCGCAAGGCAACCCAGTGCCCACCGAAGGCGGTGACCCCAACATCTTGAACTTGCCGGAGCACGCCACAGGCCTCGGCCAAGGTGTAGCGGCCAACAACGGCTACGGCGTGCCATCTAAGTTCGAATCGAACGTGCAGCGTCGTCAAAGCCCTGGCTTGACACAAACCACGCAAGCCTCGGTGTCATTTGCACCCTTGCAATCCTTGTTTGGCATCGTCACACCGAGTGGTTTGCATTTCGAGCGTCACCACCAAGGTTGGTGGGACATTGATCCCTCGAAGCATCGCTTCATGATCAACGGCATGGTGAAAACACCCAAGGTGTTCACCATGGACGAAATCATGCGCTTGCCTTCTGTCTCGCGCTTCCACTTCATCGAGTGCGGTGCCAACACCGCGGTTGAGTGGGGCAATGTGGCTGTGCCGACCGTGCAGTACACACACGGCATGGTGTCATGCAGCGAGTTCACGGGCGTGCCGCTCATCACGCTGCTCGAAATTGCAGGCGCTGATTTTAAAAAAGCCAAATTCATCTTGGCCGAAGGTGGCGATGGTTCTTCCATGACTCGTACCATCCCGATGAGTCTCATCTTGTCAGGCGAAGTGTTGGTGGCGTATGGGCAAAACGGCGAAATGCTGCGTCCTGAAAACGGCTATCCCCTGCGCTTGATCGTGCCTGGCATTCAAGGTGTGAGTTGGGTCAAGTACCTGCGTCGCATTGAAGTGGGTGACATGCCCTACGCAGCCAAAGATGAAGCCGTGCACTACATGGACTTGATGCCCGATGGTCAACACCGCCAGTACACCAACATCCAAGAATGCAAGAGCGTTGTGACCACGCCTTCGGGTGGACAAGTGTTGTTGGACAAAGGCTTCTACAACATCACCGGTTTGGCTTGGTCGGGTCGTGGCAAGGTCAAAAAAGTCGACGTGTCAGTCGATGGTGGCCGCAACTGGCGTCAAGCCCGTTTGGAAACACCGGTGCTCAGCAAAGCGCTGACACGTTTCAATATCGACTGGGTGTGGGACGGCAAGCCTGCCATCATCCAAAGTCGCGCCACCGATGAGACTGGTTTCGTGCAGCCCACCTACAAGCACTTGCGTGCAGCGCGTGGTACACGGTCGATCTATCACAACAACGCCATCCAATCATGGTTGGTGCAAGAAAACGGTGAGGTCAAGAATGTCCAAGTTTCGTAAAGTCATCTTGACCACGGCCTTGTTGGCCGCTGCTGGCTTTGCTAGCGCACAAAGCACGGCTTACCCTGGCGTGGGTCGTCCAGCCACACCCAAAGAAGTGGCGGCTTGGGACATTGACGTGCGCCCCGACTTCAAAGGCTTGCCTGCAGGTTCGGGCTCGGTCGCACAAGGGCAAGATTTGTGGGAAGCCAAATGCGCCCACTGCCACGGTGTGTTTGGTGAATCCAACGAAGTGTTCAGTCCCTTGATTGGCGGCACCACCAACGACGACATCAAAACGGGCAATGTGGCTAACTTGAAGCGTGCAGATTTCCCAGGACGCACCACCCTCATGAAGGTCGCCACGGTGTCCACGCTGTGGGACTACATCAACCGCGCCATGCCTTGGACGGCCCCCAAATCGCTCAAGCCTGATGAGGTGTATGCGGTTACGGCTTACCTCTTGAGCTTGGCCGATGTGGTGCCTGAAAACTTCGTGTTGTCAGACAAAAACATGGCCGAAGTGCAAAAGCGCATGCCTAACCGCAATGGCATGACCACCAAGCACAACATGTGGGCTGGCAAAGAGTTCAACGGCACAGCCAAGCCCGATACCGCCAATGTGGCCTGTATGAAAGATTGCATCCCAGAAGCCAAAGTTGCCTCCATGCTGCCTGACTACGCACGCAATGCGCATGGCAACTTGGCCGATCAAAATCGATTGGTGGGTCAGCAGCACGGTGCCAATACGGCTGTGCCAGAAAACAAGTCCACCCCTGCCGGTGTCGCGTCGACTGCCCCATCTGCCAAGCCAGCCGTGAAAGTGGCAGACCCCGCATTGGCGTTGCTGGGCAAACACAACTGCACAGCATGTCATGCACAAAATACCAAGGTGGTCGGCCCCAGCTTCAATGACATTGCCAAAAAGTATTCAGGTAAAGCCGAATACTTGGCGGGCAAGATCAAAGCGGGTGGTGCGGGCGTTTGGGGCCCCATTCCCATGCCTGCACAAACAGCCGCTGAGGCGGATATCAAAATGATTGCCAACTGGCTTGCCGCAGGTGCGGCAAAATAACTCAAAACCTTTTTTAGGAGCACTACATGCAAACTCGTCGCGAGACCCTTAAGCACAGCGCCGCTGTGGCAGGCCTCTTGGCCTCTACTGGCCTGTTCCCACAATACGCGCAAGCCTTTGAGAAGGCCGCTTTTGACGCCAAAAGCGTGGCCGAAGCCGTCAAAGCCATGGGCGGCTCAGCCCCTGTGGAAAGCAAAGATGTCACCATCACTGGACCCGACATCGCTGAAAACGGTGCTGTGGTGCCATTGGGTGTGAGCACCAGCTTGGGCAACGTCAAACGCATGCTGCTATTGGTTGAGAAAAACCCATCGGCCTTGATTGCCATGTTCAACGTGAGCCCCGAAGTGGAAGCCAACTTCGCGACACGTTCCAAGATGGGCCAATCATCGGATGTGTATGCGGTGGCCATCACAAATGACGGCAAAGCTTTCTTCGCCAAGAAGGAAGTCAAAGTGACACTCGGCGGCTGCGGCGGCTAATTTAGAAATTTCAGGAGAAATACCATGGCAGATCCAATGCGCATTCGCGCCCAAGCAGCTGGCGATAAAGCAACCATCCGTGTCTTGATGAGCCACGAAATGGAATCCGGTCAACGCAAAGACGGTAACGGAAAAATCATTCCCGCTTGGCATATCCAAGACGTGACAGCCACGCTGAATGGCAAAGTCGTCATGACAGCCGAGTGGGGCCCCGCTGTGTCTAAGAATCCGTTCTTGCAATTCACCATCAAAGGCGCCAAAGCCGGTGACAAAGTGGGTATCACTTGGAAAGACAACAAGGGCGACACACGCTCTGACGAAGCCACCGTTTCGTGATCACAGTGAACGCAGTGGAGACACACGCATGAAAAAACTCGTAATTGCTTTAGGGCTCATCGGCGTGTCCGCCGCTGCGTTCGCCCAAAAATCGTCCACCGACAGCATTGCCGAATACCGTCAAATGCTGCAAGACGGCAACCCCGCCGAATTGTTTGAAGCCAAAGGTGAAGACCTGTGGAAGCAAAAACGAGGTCCTAAAAAAGCATCGCTTGAAAAATGCGATTTGGGCAAAGGTGCAGGTGTGGTCAAAGGTGCGTGGGTTGAATTGCCCCGTTACTTCTCTGACACTGGACGGGTGCAAGACTTGGAGTCACGTTTGGTGACGTGCATGCAAGAGTTGCAAGGTTTCAATGGCGATGAAATTGCCAAGACACTTTTTGGCAGAGACGAGCAAAGCAATGTCACCGCGTTGGCGACTTGGATTGCTGGCGAGTCCAAAGGCATGAAATTCAACCTTTCGCAAAGCCATGTGGAAGAACGCAAGATGTACGAAGTGGGTCAACGCCTGTTCTTCATGCGTGGTGGCTCGCACGATTTTGCGTGTGCCACTTGCCACAGCCAAGATGACAAGCGCATCCGTTTGCAAGATTTACCTAATCTGACCAAGAACCCAGGTGCAGGCAATGGCTTTGGTGCCTGGCCTGCGTACCGTGTGTCGAACGGGCAAATGTGGGGCGCGCAATTGCGCTTGAACGATTGCTACCGTCAGCAACGCTTTCCCTATCCCTTGTTTGGCAGCGATGCCACCATCGCATTGGGCGTGTACATGGGTGTGAATGGCAAAGGTGGTGAAGCCACTGCGCCCGCCATCAAACGTTAAGCACCCACAAGCGATAAGGACCTTTGCATCATGAACCGTACTTACACCTTGGGCTTGAGCGTGGTGGCTGCTGCTTTGTTGGCGGCTTGTTCCACCCCCATGCCCACCAGCGCTGAGCTGGACAAACTCACCCAAGACATCATCGGTCGCTCATTCCGCGCGCAAGGTCAAGCCAAGCTCGACCGTTTGAACCCCGATGAAGACAACCGCTTGTGCGCCGAAGCCGACCGTACGGGTGTGCCTTTGGACGCCAAAGTGACCGAAGCCATCGAAGCTCGCAACATGAAAACCATCAAGGCCCCAGCTGATGGCAAGTATTTGGGTGATTTCAAAGAAGGCGAAAAAATCGCACAAAGCGGCGCTGGTAAGACATGGACCGACGCCGAAGGTTCGATCAATGGCGGCAACTGCTACAACTGCCACCAAATCAGCAAAGAAGAGTTGTCTTATGGCACGCTCGGCCCCAGCCTGTACAACTACGGCAAGCTGCGCGGTGTGGCCAATCCCAACAGCGCAGAGTCCAAACCCATCGTGGAATACACCTGGGGCAAGATTCAAAATGCACGTGCCTATAACGCGTGTTCCAACATGCCGCGCTTTGCGCACAAAGGCATCTTGACCGAAGCGCAAATCAAACATGTGATGGCTTTGTTGCTCGACCCAGCGTCGCCTGTCAACAAGTAATCTTTCAAAGGGCCGCAGCATGAGCAATCGTCTGCGGCTTTTCTACGCTATTTAAATAAGTAGGTGCTGATATGAACTTAACCAAACGCGAATTCATGCAAGTCATGGGTGCTGGCTCCATGGCTGGCCTCAATATGAATGCTTATGCCCAAGCTGACAGCAGCGTGGCGGCCAAAGGTTTGTATGACATCCCGAAGTTTGGCCAAGTGTCATTTCTGCACATGACCGATTGCCATGCGCAGTTGAAGCCCATCTATTTCAGAGAACCCAGTGTCAACCTTGGTATTGGCAGCATGAAAGGGCAATTGCCCCATTTGGTGGGCGAGCATTTGCTCAAGACGGCCGGTGTGCGCCCTGGTAGCGCGCAAGCCTACGGCATGAGCTACTTGAATTTTGAAGTAGCGGCCAAACGCTACGGCAAAGTGGGGGGCTTCGCGCACTTGGCCACCTTGGTCAAGCGCCTCAAAGCCAGCCGTCCCGGCGCACTGTTGCTCGACGGTGGTGATACATGGCAGGGCTCGGCCACCTCGTTGTGGACCAACGGGCAAGACATGGTGGATGCCTGTAAGTTGCTGGGGGTGGACGTGATGACCGGCCACTGGGAATTCACCTACGGCATGGAGCGTGTGCAAGAAATCGTCAACAAAGACTTTGCAGGCAAAGTGGATTTCATCGCCCAAAACATCAAAACCCAAGACTTTGGCGACCAGGTGTTCAAGCCCTACGTGATTCGTGAAATGAATGGCGTGCTTTGCGCCATCATTGGTCAAGCTTTCCCCTACACCCCCATTGCCAACCCACGCTACATGGTGGCTGATTGGGCCTTTGGCATCCAAGACGAGAACATGCAAAAGATGGTGGACGAAGCCCGCGCCAAAGGGGCGCAGGTGGTGGTCGTGTTGTCACACAACGGCATGGACGTGGATTTGAAAATGGCCAGCCGCGTCAGCGGCATTGACGCCATCATGGGCGGTCACACCCACGACGGCATGCCTGTGGCCACTTTGGTCAACAACAAGGGCGGCAAAACCATCGTCACCAACGCAGGCTCTAACGGCAAGTTCTTGGGCGTGCTCGACTTCGAAGTGAAGAACAAAAAGATCACCGACTTCCGCTACAAGTTGTTGCCCATCTTCTCCAACATGTTGCCTGCGGACAAAGAGATGGACGCGCTGATCAACAAAATCCGTGCGCCTTACGAAGCTAAGTTGAACGAAACCTTGGCGATCACTGAAGGCACGTTGTACCGCCGTGGCAACTTCAACGGCACGGGCGATCAGTTGTTGCTCGATGCGCTGATGGATGTGCAAGGCGCAGACATGGCTTTCTCGCCCGGTTTCCGCTGGGGCACGTCCTTGTTGCCAGGTCAAGCCATCACGCGTGAATGGCTGATGGACATGACAGCCACCACTTACTCGTATGCCACGGTGACTGAGATGACAGGCGAGACCATCAAAACCGTACTCGAAGATGTGTGCGACAACTTGTTCAACCCCGATCCGTATTACCAACAAGGCGGTGACATGGTACGTGTGGGAGGCCTCGAATATGTGTGCCGTCCTAACGAGAAAATGGGCAACCGCATTGGTGAGATGCGCCTCAAAGGCAAGCTCATTGACGCTAACAAAAAATACAAAGTGGCAGGTTGGGCGCCTGTGGCTGAAGAAGCCAAAAACCAAAACCTCAAGCCCGTGTGGGAAGTGGCAGAGCAATGGCTCAAGGCCAGCGGCGGCAAAGTGTCGCAACGCAAGCTCAACACGCCTAAGCTTGAAGGTGTGCTGCCCAACCCCGGTTTTGCTGCGTAAAAGTTTTTAAATCAAGGGAGAAAAAATGACTGTTGAACGCTACATCCGCATCTTTGCCGGCTTGTTCATCATGGTGTCACTGGCTTTGGGCGTGGAAGAAAGCCCTGTTTTTGTGAGCCATTGGGCCTTGGCCTTCACCGCTTTTGTAGGACTGAATTTGTTTCAGTTTGGTTTCACCAACTTTTGCCCCATGGCCATCATCTTGCGCAAGCTGGGTGCCAAAGATGGCAACGCAGCATGCTGCGTTGCTGAATAAGCACTGAACTTAAATAGGGCTGTTGATGGACTTGAGGACTTTGTAAGTCAAGCCAGCCCCGAGGATGATGGATGCCAATGTGAGCCAAGCGGTGTTCGAAAAAACTGCACCACCGCTCATGCCCGAGCCCACGGTGCAGCCGCCCGCCATGACAGCGCCAAAGCCCATCAACACGGCGCCTGTCAGGTAGTGGCCCAGTTTGTTTTCTGTTTGAAAACCTTCGAACTTGAATTCACCAAACATCACGCTGGCCACCAAGGATCCGGCAAAAACGCCGGGCAACAAGCCCGCATCAAAACCAAAGCTAGGTGCTGTGGCTGTTGAGAGTGTGCGCATCAACCATTCTGCCGATGGGCTGCTGAAGCTCAGGCTTTGAACAGGGATGGGCTCAAACGACACGCTTGCAATCCACTGTGTGAAGCCCCAACCCAAAGCAATGGACAAGCCCACCAACGCACCTGCCCAGTTCCATGTGTTGCTGCGCTTGTCATTGCTGACGCGCAAACGCCAAAGTGCTGTGGCGCCCATCGCAACACCGACAACCAAGCCCATCCATGAGGTGGTGAGGTTCAACAGGTTGCGATCGGGACCGCCTTCCACCATCCACAACGAAGTGACCCACTGACGCGCTGGCGCCAACAAGCCTGAAATCGAGGCTTGCACCGTCACGGCAAACACCAAGCCCGAGAGCAGGGCGCGCAAATTGCCATTCGCAGAAAGAATCAACAGACGACTGGCGCAGCCGCGCGTCATGATCATGCCCATGCCAAACATCAGGCCACCCACCATCGCGCCTGAGATGCTGCCGGGGGCACCCAAATGGCGAGAGCTTTCAGGTTTCAAGAAGCCCACCAACACGATGGTTTGCACCGCCAAAATGGCCACGGCAAAGCCCAATAACCAAACAGCCAAACGCGAACCCAAAGCGCCTTCGCAACATTCAATGACAGCCGCGCGTGCGCAAAACTTGGAACGTTGGGCAAAAAAACCAAACATCAAACCGATGAGTGCGCCACCCATGGCCAACACAGCGTGGTCTCCGAAGGTTTCAATCAAGTTGGTCAGATTCACAAAATTCCCCAATGGTCAGTGGCAGTCAAAGCCTTCAATTGTCTCTTTTTTTGAAACGATCAAACAACACCATTCCCACCAACATGGCCAGCACAAACACCAAGGCTTTGTCGTTGCCAGAGGCCATCGTCACCAGCGCAGGACCGGGGCAAAAGCCAGCCAAGCCCCAGCCCATGCCAAACATCAAGCTGCCCAATACCAAAGGGCGGTCAATCTGCGTCACTTTTGGCCAATGAAATAGGGCGCCCGAGAAACTGATGATTTTTTTCTTAGCCACCCCAAACCCCAGCAATCCCACCAGCACACCGCCGCCCATCACAAAGGCCAGCGATGGATCCCAAGCGCCCGCCAAGTCTAAAAAGCCTTGCACTTTGCCAGGGTCGGTCATACCAGATATCAGCAAACCTAGGCCAAAGGTGAGGCCAAGCAAAAATTCAATCACGCGTTGCATAGATAGTTCCTCACAACAAATGGCGAATGACGAACACGGTGACAAAGCCCGTGCCCATGAAAGACAAGGTCGCCACCAAGGAGCGCACCGACAAACGGCTCAAACCGCAAATGCCATGACCACTGGTGCAGCCCCCACCCCAACGCGTGCCAAATCCCACCAACAAGCCAGCCACGATCACCATGGCCCAGTTGGCATCGATGTGCGGCGCGTGCAGGAGATCGGCAGGCAAGATGAGTTTGGCAACCAAAGGCGATGCCAGTAAGCCGAGCAGAAAAGTCAAACGCCATGGCGAGTCTTCGGGTGTGGGCGTTAACAAGCCCTCCAAGATGCCGGTGATACCTAGAATGCGCCCGCTATTTAAAAACAGCGCGCCGGCCGCAATGCCCAGAAGAATGCCGCCCAATAAAGACGACACAGGTGTGAAATGAAGCCAGTCGATGTGCATGGTTTATTTGTATATCTAAAGTTACCTATATTATTGTGCTCTTATGAAACAGAGCTTTTCTATGCCCGCTGCTTTGAACCCCATCGTCCATGGCATCTTTGATGCCGTCACGTGGACCGTGACCTATGTGGTGTACGAAAAAGAGGGCGGCGCTTGCGCCATCATCGACTCGGTGCTCGACTACGACCCCAAGTCAGGCCGTACCAGCACGCAATCGGCAGACCAAGTGATTGCATTTGTGCGCGCAAAAAATTTGCAAGTGCAATGGATTTTAGAAACGCATGCCCATGCTGACCACCTGACTGCGGCACCTTATCTCAAAGCGCAGTTGGGTGGACAAACGGCCATTGGCGACCACATCACGGCTGTGCAACGTGTGTTCAAAGGCGTCTTCAACTTAGAGGCTGGCTTCAAAGAAGACGGCACACAGTTTGACCACTTGCTGAAAACGGATGAAACATTTGCGATTGGCAATTTAAGCGCCAAAGCTTTGTATGTCCCTGGGCACACGCCAGCGTGCGTGGCCTACCAAGTGGGCGATGCGGTGTTTGTAGGCGACACCTTGTTCATGCCCGATGTGGGCTCGGCGCGTTGCGACTTTCCTGGTGGTGACGCCAAAACGCTGTATGCCTCTGCTCGGAAAATTTTGAGCTTGCCAGACAGCACCCGCTTGTTCATGTGTCACGACTATCCACCCGAAGACCGCGCTGTTCGGTTTGAAACCACGGTCGCCGAACAGCGTGCGCACAACATCCATTTACACGATGGCATTGACGAAGCCGAGTTTGTGCGTATGCGCACCGCACGCGATGCCACTTTGGCCATGCCTGTGCTGATCTTGCCTGCAGTGCAAATTAACATCCGTGCGGGTGAGTTTCCACCCAAAGACGACAACGGTGTGTCCTACCTCAAAATTCCTTTGAACGCGCTTTGACATTGGCTTAGATGTTTAGGTAATTAACAACCAAAAACTCTGTCGTTCCCTTTTTGCGCTGCTGCGCTAAGAATTCACCCATCACACATTGAGATGAATTCAAAAGGGAACACACATGATTCAACGCAAACACTTCCTCAAAACTCTGGTGGCCACAGCCTTGGTGGCTGTGAGCGGTTTGGCTGCGGCACAAACCTCACCTGTCACCTTGCTCAACGTGTCGTATGACCCGACCCGTGAGCTGTACGCCGAGTTCAACACAGCCTTTGCCAAACATTGGAAAGCGCAAACCGGCCAAGATGTGACCATCAAACAGTCGCATGGTGGTTCGGGCAAGCAAGCGCGTTCGGTCATCGACGGCATTGATGCCGATGTGGTCACGCTTGCTTTGGCGGGTGATGTGGATGCCCTCTACAAAAATGCAGCGCTGATTCCCCAAGACTGGCAAAAGCGTTTGCCTCACAACTCGGCGCCTTACACCTCGACCATTGTGTTGGTGGTGCGCCAAGGTAACCCTAAGGGCATCAAAGACTGGGACGACTTGGTCAAGCCTGGCGTCAGCGTCATCACGCCCAACCCCAAAACATCGGGTGGCGCGCGCTGGAATTACTTGGCCGCTTGGGAGTTTGCCAAACGCAAATACGGTGGTGAATCAAAGGCCAAAGAGTTCGTGGCTGCCCTCTACAAAAACGTACCTGTGCTCGATACCGGTGCACGCGGCTCATCAGTGACGTTTGCGCAACGCAACCAAGGCGATGTCTTCATCTCTTGGGAAAACGAAGCCCACTTGCTAGAGAAAGAGTTTGGCAGCAAGGTCGACATTGTTTATCCCTCCATCAGCATCTTGGCCGAACCGCCCGTGGCGGTGGTGGACAAAAACGTCGATCGCAAAGGCACGCGCAAAGTGGCTAAGGCTTATTTGAATTACCTCTACACCGATGAAGGCCAAGACATTGCGGGCAAAAACTTTTACCGTCCTATCTCGGCCAAAGCCCAAGCCAAGTACGTGAAGCAATTGCCCAAGCTATCCTTGTTCAGCATTGACCAGGCTTTTGGCGGCTGGGCTAAGGCCGACAAAGACCACTTTGCTGATGGCGCGAGCTTCGACCAAATTTATTTGAAAAAGTAAGCACATGATTGCGTGGTGTGACAATTCACCAATATCCAATACCCAGCGCGCAACAGGTTTACTTTTGGGGCGCAGTGCTGCTGCATGCAGCCATGGCCTCTCAGTTGATAGACCGTGTGTTGTCTGGTGACATTCAAGCTTTGCATGCGCCTGATATCCTTCAACTCGATCAACGTTTGCGATCTTCTCTTTTTTCTTAGGAACTTTCCATGTCATTCAACGTCCTCAACGACGCCGCGCTCAACCAACTGTTTCGCGAAGCACGCACCGTTCACGCCTTCAAAGATACACCCGTGTCTGACGATGTGATTCACCAGCTGTATGACTTGCTCAAGTGGGGCCCGACTGCGTTCAACGCACAGCCTGCACGCTATGTTTTTTTGAAAACCGCAGAAGCCAAAGCCAAGCTCATTCCCGCCTTGATGCCCGGCAACGTGCCGCAAGTGCAAAGTGCTGCTGTGACCGTGATCGTTGCGCAAGACACGCAGTTCCACGAGCACCTGCCGACCCAGTTTCCCGGCTACGACGCCAAGCCTTTGTTTGACGCCAACCCCGCCATGACCGAAGCCACCGCCGCACGCAACAGCAGCATGCAGGGTGCTTACCTGATCTTGGCCGCACGTGCTTTGGGTTTGGACAGCGGTGCCATGTCGGGCTTCAACCCACAAGCGGTGAACGAGGCCTTCTTTGCTGATGGCCGTTTCAAAGCCAACTTCCTCATCAACCTCGGCGTGGCTGACCCCGCTGGCGTGCACCCACGTGGGCCACGCTTGGCTTTTGACGAAGCTGCCCAGATTCTGTAAGGGCATTGCACCTTGACCTCTGAAAGCCCGCATTTTTGCGGGCTTTTTTCTTTATGCGGATGCGTTATTAACTAACAAATAAACAGTCGTTTGAGTTTGCTGCATTGCCACCCACAATCGCGACCATGTCTCAAACACCCACCATCCTCATCGTTCCCGGTTGGCGCGATTCCGGCCCCGGTCACTGGCAAAGCCTGTGGGCTGAGTCTGTGGTGGGCGCGGTGCGTGTGAGTCAAGACAACTGGATTTCTCCTACCCGTCAGGCGTGGGTGGGGCGCATCGCTGAAACCATACTTGCCCAAGATGGCCCCGTGGTGCTGGCAGCTCACAGCTTAGGCTGCATTGCATCGACCCACTTGCCACCCGAAGCTGTAGCTCGCGTTCAAGGTGCTTTGCTGGTAGCGCCTGCTGACCCTGAACGCCGTGCGCCTTTTGTGGGCTTTGCGCCTGTGCCTTATCAACCCTTACCTTATCGCAGTGTGGTGGTGGCCAGCAGCAACGACCCGTATTGCCCCGTGCGCACCGCTGGGGCTTATGCGCGGTCATGGGGTAGCGAGTTTGTGCGTTTGCAAAACGCAGGACACATCAATATTGACTCTGGTTTTGGTGCATGGCCTTTGGGGCTGGCACTGTTGCAATCTTTGGTGGAGACACCTTTGGTTTTCAAGACCTCGGCACCCGCAATTTCTATTCATTCTTTGGAGCTTCAAACGGTATGAAAAAATTTCTACACACCACCTTGGCTGCTGCACTCTTGGCTGTTAGCTCTATGGCTTCTGCGCAAACCTTGCTCAACGCGTCGTATGACGTAGCCCGCGAGTTTTACAAAGACTACAACGCTGCCTTCGTGGCCCACTACAAAAAGACCACAGGCAAAGACATCAAAATTGACCAAGCTCACGGCGGTTCAAGCGCGCAAGCACGTGCGGTGAATGACGGTTTAGAAGCTGATGTGGTGACCATGAACACCACCACTGACATTGAGTTCTTGGCCAGCACAGGCTTGGTCGCCAAAGATTGGGCGAAGAAATTCCCCAACAACGCATCGCCCACGACGTCGACCATGCTGTTCCTCACGCGCAATGGCAACCCCAAGGGCATCAAGGATTGGGATGACCTGACCAAGCCTGGCGTGCAAGTCATCATCGTGAACCCCAAAACTGGCGGCAATGGCCGCATGGCGTATTTGGCAGCTTGGGCCTATGCGCGCAAAAAAGGCATGAACGATGCAGGTGCTGCTGAGTTTGTGTCCAAGATTTTCAAGAACGTGCCTGTGCTGGCCAAAGGTGGCCGCGATGCCACCACCATCTTTTTGCAACGCAACATCGGCGATGTGCTGGTGACGTTTGAATCAGAAGTGGTGTCGGTGGACCGCGAGTTCGGTGAAGGCAAGGTAGATGCTGTGCACCCCTCAGTCAGCATCATTGCCGAGAACCCCGTGGCGGTGGTGGAACGCACTGTGAACAAAAAAGGCACAGGCGATTTGGCCAAGGCTTATTTGAACTACTTGTACTCTGATGAAGCGCAAGAGATTGCGGCTAAACACGCTTTGCGCCCGCGTTCGTCTGCGCTGCTCAAAAAATATGCGTCGACTTTCAAGCCCATTCAGTTGGTGCCTGTGAGCGAGTATTTCGGTTCGCTCAGCGAAGCGCAAAAAGTCCACTTCAATGACGGTGGCCAGTTCGACAAGATTTACACGGTGAAGTAATTTTTCATGGCATTGTTTTCTCTGGCGCGCAGCCACAAGGCCGCGCATGTGCTTCCCGGTTTCAACATCACCTTAGGTTTCACACTCACGTACCTGAGTCTGATTGTGTTGATCCCACTCTCGGCCTTGGTGTTCAAAACTTTCACGCTCACGTGGGACCAGTTTTGGGCTGCCGTCACAGGTCCTCGCGTGATGGCGTCGTACCGGCTCACGTTTGGTGCGTCGCTCATTGCGGCTTTGGTGAACGTGGTGTTTGGTTTGCTCGTGGCTTGGGTGCTGGTGCGTTACAACTTCTTTGGTAAGAAGGTGGTGGATGCGTTGGTGGACTTGCCTTTTGCATTGCCCACTGCGGTGGCGGGCATTTCGCTCACCGCCTTGTTGGCGGGTAATGGCTGGGTGGGGCAGTACCTTGAACCCATGGGCATTCAGCTGGCCTTCAATCCCAACGGCGTGGTGATTGCACTCATCTTCATTGGTTTGCCTTTTGTGGTGCGCACTGTGCAGCCCGTGTTGGAAGACGCAGAGAAAGAACTCGAAGAAGCGGCCACCTGTTTGGGTGCCACGCGTTGGCAAACCTTTAGCCGTGTGATTTTTCCCAGCATCGCACCTGCGTTGCTCACTGGTTTTGCCATGGCCTTTGCGCGTGCAATTGGCGAATATGGTTCGGTGATTTTCATTGCGGGCAATATGCCCATGGTGTCTGAAATCACGCCGCTCATCATCATTGGTAAGTTGGAGCAATATGACTACGCCGGTGCCACGGCAGTGGCTGTGGTGATGTTGGTCATTTCGTTCATCTTGTTGTTGGTCATCAATGCCCTGCAAGCTTGGCAACGTCGCCACACAGGAAATCCGGCATGAGTACCGCTATCAACCCATCTGTGAGAAGAGCTCAAGCAGGGACGACTGAACCTGCATGGGTGCGCTATAGCCTGATTGGCGTGGCGCTCACCTTCATGTTTTTCTTTTTGATTTTGCCTTTGGCCGCTGTGTTCACCGAGGCCTTGCGCAAAGGCGTTGAGGCGTATTGGGTGGCTTTGCAAGAGCCTGATGCGTGGTCTGCCATTCGCTTGACGTTCATGACTGCGCTCATTGCTGTGCCGTTGAACTTGGTGTTTGGTGTGGCCGCAGCTTGGGCCATCGCCAAGTATGAATTCACTGGCAAAGCCTTTTTGACCACCTTGGTCGACTTGCCGTTTTCGGTGTCGCCCGTGGTGGCCGGTTTGATTTATGTGTTGATGTTTGGCGCGCAGGGCTGGTTTGGCACTTGGCTGCAAGCGCATGACATCAAGATTGTGTTTGCCGTGCCTGGCATTGTGTTGGCGACGGTGTTTGTCACGTTTCCTTTCATCGCGCGTGAGTTGATCCCTCTCATGCAAGCGCAGGGCAATGACGAAGAACAAGCCGCCATCGTGTTGGGTGCTACAGGCTGGCAAACCTTTTGGTATGTCACCTTGCCCAACATCAAGTGGGGCTTGATTTACGGCGTCATCTTGTGTAACGCCCGTGCCATGGGTGAGTTTGGTGCGGTGTCGGTGGTGTCTGGCCACATCCGCGGGCAGACCAACACCATGCCATTGCATGTGGAAATTTTGTACAACGAATACCAATCGGTGGCGGCGTTTGCCGTGGCTTCACTCTTGGCTTTGTTGGCCTTGGTGACTTTGGCGATCAAGTCGGTGGTGGAGTGGCGTCATGCGCGTGAGCTAAAAGCCACGGCTGATTTGCCACAAGAAATGCCAAGCGCATAAATACGAGTAAAGAATCATGAGCATCGAAATCAGAAACATCCACAAACAGTTTGGAGACTTTCAAGCACTGGGCGATGTGAGCCTCGACATCCACTCTGGCGAGTTGATCGCTTTGTTAGGCCCCTCGGGCTGCGGCAAAACCACCTTGCTGCGCATCATCGCGGGCTTAGAAACCGCAGACGCGGGTACCATTTTGTTCAGCGGTGAAGACACCACCCATGTGCATGTGCGTGAGCGTCAAGTGGGTTTTGTGTTCCAACACTACGCCTTGTTCCGCCACATGACTGTGTTTGAAAACGTGGCTTTTGGCCTGCGCGTGAAGCCACGCAGCGAACGTCCCAGCGAAGAACAAATCAAAAAGAAGGTGCACGACTTGCTCAGCCTCGTGCAACTCGATTGGTTGGCTGATCGTTACCCCTCTCAACTCTCAGGTGGTCAGCGTCAGCGCATTGCCTTGGCCCGTGCCTTGGCGGTTGAGCCCAAAGTGTTGTTGCTCGATGAGCCCTTTGGCGCATTAGATGCCAAGGTGCGCAAAGAGTTGCGCCGCTGGTTGCGTCGCTTGCACGACGATTTGAATGTGACCACCATCTTTGTAACGCACGACCAAGAAGAAGCCCTCGAAGTAGCCGACCGTGTGGTGGTGATGAACAAAGGCAATGTGGAGCAAGTGGGCTCACCTCAAGAGGTGTGGGAACATCCAGCCAGCCCCTTTGTGTATGGCTTCTTAGGTGATGTGAACTTGTTCCATGGCCGTGCCCACGAAGGCGAAATGCACATTGGTGTGGAAGACCAAACCGTGCGTGTGGCCAGCCCTGAGCACCATGCGGCACAAGATGCCAAAGCGTTTGCCTATGTGCGTCCGCACGATTTGGATGTGCGCCGTTACACATCGGGTGATGAAGGCATCGTGGCGCAACTGACCCGCGCGATTGTGGTGGGACCGATTGCGCGCTTAGAGCTGGTGGCCGCTGAGGGCGATAGCCCATCAGACCAACAGATCATTGAAGCGCAAATCCCTGCGTCGCAGTTTTACGAGCAGGGATTCACAGAAGGCGAGACCTTGGTGCTCACGCCGCGCAAGGCGCGGGTGTTCGTCGCTTAAAACGCGACGCCGCGCTTGGCTTAAACGCGTTGCTTGAACCAAGCCACGGCACGGCTCCAGCCATCGGTGGCAGGGCCCGCGCGGTAGCTGGCACGGTAGTCCGCATGGAATGCGTGCGGTGCATCTGGATACAACACAAACTCCGAGGCCTTGGCTGCTGGGTTGCCCTTTGCGGCAGCTTGCGCCAAGGCTTCTTTCATGTTGTTGATCGATGTCACGGGAATGCCTGTGTCTGCGCCACCATACAAACCCAGTACTGGCGCCTTCAATGAGGTGACTAAGTCGATGGGGTGTTTGGGGTTGTTGGCATTGGTTTGGCCATCCATACGGCCGTACCAAGCCACACCTGCTTTGATCTTGGGGTTGTGTTCGGCATACAACCAGGTGATGCGACCGCCCCAGCAAAAACCGGTGATGGCTGCACGGTTGGCATTGCCACCGTTTTTGCTGGCCCATTGCAAGGTGGCATCCAGATCGGCCATCACTTGCGCGTCTGGCACTTTGGAAATCACTTCAGCTTGCAGTTTGGCGATTTCGCCATACAAGCTGGGATCGCCTTGACGCACAAACAATTCAGGGGCAATTGCCAAGTAACCGGCCTTGGCAAAGCGACGCGTCACATCGGCAATGTATTCATGCACGCCAAAAATTTCAGAAATCACCAAGACCACAGGCAAATTGGTTTTACCTTTGGGCGCTGAGCGGTAGGCAGGCATTTTGAAGCCGTTGACATCAATCGTCACTTCGCCTTCGATCAAACCTTCGCCCGAAGTTTGAATGGCGGTTTGTGCGATCAACGGCATGGCTGCCGCTGCGTAACCTAAGCCCAATGCGGTTTGCAATGCCAAGCGGCGTGTGGGTGCCGATTCATCCTTGCTGTTGAGCAAGGCGTGGGTGTCTTGTATCCAGTTGGTGTGCATGAGGTGCCTTTTTAGAAATCGCCGGTGAGAACTGGGAAGCCCAATGCAGCCCAATTCAACATACTGCCGCGATAGTAATAAATTTCTCTGGCGTCTTACTTGGCACCGCCTAAAACCCAAGCGGCCAAAGCTTTGGCATCCGCGTCGCTGAGTTGCGCTTGTGCTGGCATGGGAATAGGACCCCATTTGCCGCTGCCGCCTGCTTTGATGTTCTTGGCCAAAGTGGCTTCTGCATCCGCCTGACCCGCGTATTTCTTGGTCACATCTTGGTAGGCTGGTCCAACAATCTTTTTATCCACTGCGTGGCACGCCAAGCAATTGTTTTTCTTGGCTAAATCGGCATTGGCCCAAGCACCTGTGGACCCGAATGCGATGAGGGCGATGGCGACGAGTTGTTTCATGTGTCTTCTCTTTGATAATTCATTGGTTACTTATAAATAAATTTTAGCAATCCTGAGCGAGTGATTTTTCAAGGGATTTCCCTGCTGATCTCTTAGGCCAGCAAAACCATGTGGAGCAGTCGTGACAGGGTCATGGTTTATTTCAACAAAGCATTCACTTGGCGTAACTGGGCTTCGCCCAATTCACCACTGACCGCAGATAAACGCAGTTGCTCCATGGCGGTTTGAATGCGCAATTGCACCAGTGCCAGCTCGGCCTGTGCCGCATCGTGCTCAGCGCCCAGCAGTTCGTTGGTGGTGCGAGCACCGGTGCGATGGGCTTGGCGGGTGGCGGTGAGACGCGCTTTGCTGGCTTGCTCAGATTGACTGAGGGCCTGTAGACGGGCTGGCGCGGTGCTCAGGCTTTGCCAAGCATCGCGCACCTGTTGTTCCACCTGTTGCTCCGCAGCCTCTTGGTCATAACGCAATTTTTCGACTTGTTTCAAGGCTTCACGCTCGCGTGCTTCCACCATGCCGCCTGTGCTGAGCGGTGCATTGAGCTGAATGCCCACCATGTATTGAGCCATTTGGTTGCTGGCACTGCCATACATACCTTGGCCAGACAAACGGTCCATGTTGGCTTGGGCCACCCAGTCCACTGTCATGGCGTTGCTGGCCTTGACGCGCTTGGCTTCTTGGCCTTGGATGGCTTGTTGCAGGCCCATCATTTGAAGACTGGGCGACTGTTGCTTGGCACGCAGAACCCAGGTGTTGGCATCTGCCAAGTTGATGGGCGAGAGGCTGATGTTGCCGATGGACAGCAATTGCGTGGGTTCTTGGCCCGTCAATTGGCGGTAGGCCACCTTCTTGGTGGCTAAGTGGTTATCGTGCGTGAGCACGTGGGCGCGAATTTCAGACACGCGGGAATTGGCCTCTTGCACATCCATCATGCTGGCGTCGCCCACAGATTGGCGCTTGCTGATTTCAGCGGCGGCTTGCTGCATGGCTTTTTGTTGACGTTGCAGGATGCTGAGGGCTTGTTCGGCACCCACCACATCAAAGTAGCGTTGTGCCGTGCGCATGATGAGGTTTTGTTGTGCTAATTGCCACTGTGTTTGCGCGATGTTTGCCGACAGCTCTAGCTGCTTGCTTTGCGCTTCACGCTCAGGGCTGATCCATGCTTTTTGTGCACCGATGCTGGCACGCGCCAAAGCACCTGCATTCACATTGGTTTTGAAAGTGACATCGCTTTGACCCATGGCCTCTGCGCCCTTGGTTCGGCTGTCTGCGCCGCCTAGACCCACCGCACCACCGACTGACACCATGGGTGCCCACAAGGCTTTGGCTTGTTCTTGTCTGAACGCGGCTTGTTCATACAGGGCGCGTGCAGCGGCGATTTCAGGATCGCGCGCTAGGGCTGCTTGCCAAGCACCCGTTAAGTCAGCGGCATGTGCAGCAGAGGTGATGCCAGCTAGGGCGAGTGTGGCAATGAGGGGCAAGCGTTTCATGCATGTTCTCCTGAAATGACAGAGCTGGGCTTGTTCTTGAAAGCCATGAAATAGAGCAGCGGAATCACCAACAAGGTGAGCGCGGTCGAGACAAAAATGCCGAAGATGAGCGAGATGGCCAAGCCATTGAAGATGGGGTCATCCAAGATAAAGAACGCCCCCATCATGGCTGCCAGGCCTGTCAACACAATGGGCTGTGCGCGGGTGATGGCTGAGGCCACCACGGCGTCTTTCAGCGCCACACCTTGCGAGACCTGCAAGCGGATGAAGTCCACCAACAAAATCGAGTTACGCACGATGATGCCTGCCAAGGCAATCATGCCAATCATCGAAGTGGCGGTGTAGGGCGCACCCAGCAAAGCGTGACCTGGCATCACGCCAATGATGGTGAGTGGAATAGGTGCCATGATGATGAGCGGTACGAGGTAAGAGCCAAACTGCGCCACCACCAACAAATAAATCAGCACCAAACCCACGGCATAGGCAGCGCCCATGTCGCGGAAGGTTTCATACGTCATTTGCCACTCGCCGTCCCACTTGACGGCGTAGTGTTGGTAAGGGTCTGTCGGTTGTTGGATGAAGTACTCATCCACAGGCTTGCCATTGGGGGCTTGAATTTGGCTCAAGCCACTGCGCATGCCAAACATGCCGTACAGCGGGCTGTCGACTTTGCCCGCCATGTCACCCACCACGTAAGTGACAGGCAGCAAGTCTTTGTGATAAATCGGTTGCTCGCGCTGGGTGTCGCTGATGGTGACGAGCTGACGGATGGGTACGATTTCGCGCTGCGAGTTGCGCACGCCAAGACTCAGCAGTTTGTCCAGCGAGTCTTGTTCACTCTTGGGCAATCGAATGACGATAGCGCCCGCGTATTTGTTTTGGTCGTGCGCGTAGACGGTCGATTCACCTGCCAATGCGGCACGCAAGGTGCTCACGATGGCTTGTTGCGACACACCCATTTGTGCCGCCTTTTGGCGGTTGATCAACAGCACTTGGCGTGGGGCTGCACTGATGGTGCTGTCATCCACATCGACCACGCCGTTTTGTTGGCCGAACAAGGCACGCACAGACTTGGCAACCAAGTTTCGGCCTTCGTCAGTAGGGCCATACACCTCGGCCACGATGGGGGCCAACACGGGTGGACCGGGCGGTACTTCAATCACTTTGACATTGGCGTTGAACTGTTGGCCAATGGCTTGCAGGACAGGGCGCTCGCGCATGGCGATGATGTGGCTTTGTGCTTTGCGTAAGTGCTTGTCTTGCAGGTTGACTTGAATGTCACCCACATGGCCGCCGCTGCGCAAATAGTATTGGCGCACCAAACCGTTGAAGTTGATCGGAGCGCTCAGGCCTGCGTAGGCTTGGTAGTGCGTCACTTCAGGCACGGTGGCCAAATGAGCGCCCAAGGCGCGTAATACTTTTTCAATTTCTTCCACGCGGGTGCCTGCGGGCATGTCGACCACCACTTGAAATTCAGACTTGTTGTCAAAGGGCAGCATCTTCAAGGCCACTAGGCCAGCCACGGGCAAAGCCACCGACACGACGATGGCACCCAACACGGCGGCGCCAAGGCTCCAGCGATTGTGTTGCCCCGATTTCTCATTCAAGAAGGGGTTGAACACACCTTGAAAAAAGCGTTGCAGCCATTGTTTGAAGGCGCTGACTTCTTCATGTGAATGGCCATTTGAAGCCTTCATCCAAATGCGCGCCAACCATGGCGTGACCACAAAGGCCACTGCCAATGACAACAACATGCCCATGCTGGCGTTGATGGGGATGGGGCTCATGTAGGGGCCCATCAAGCCGGTTACAAACGCCATGGGCAACAAAGCTGCAATCACGGTGAAGGTGGCAAGGATGGTGGGGGCTCCCACTTCGTCAACCGCACCTGGGATGATTTGTGTGAGGGTTTTGTGAGGGAACAAGCCTTGGTGGCGGTGGATGTTTTCCACCACCACGATGGCATCGTCTACCAAGATGCCAATCGAGAAAATCAACGCAAACAGCGACACGCGATTGAGCGTGAAGCCCCAGGCCCACGAGGCAAACAGGGTGACGGTCAGAGTCAAAATCACAGCGGTACCCACAATGGCGGCTTCGCGACGACCTAGCGCGATGAAGACCAAGGCAACGACAGAGGCGGTGGCAAACAAGAGCTTTTGAATCAGCTTCTTGGCTTTGTCGTTGGCGGTTTCGCCGTAGTTGCGCGTGGTGGTCACTTCCACGTTTGCGGGAATTTTGCTTTGCTTGAGCGTGGCCACTTGCGCCAAAACAGCATCCGCCACTTTGATGGCGTTTTCGCCGGGCTTCTTGGTGATCGCAATGGTGACTGCCGTGCGCTCAGTAGGCTTCGCACCTGCCACTCCATGCCACACGGCCGTGTTGGCTTGAGCGCCGCCATCTCGCACTTGTGCAATGTCATGCACGTGCAGTGGCGTGCCTGCGCGCACGCCCACCACCAAGCTGGCCACATCTTTGGCATTGCTCAAGAAAGGGCCAGACTCAATCGCAATGGCTTGTTGGCCCACCAGCAAATCACCCACCGGTGCGCCCAAATGCGCTGCTTGCAAAGCCATGCGCAGCTCAGGCACGGTGATGCCTGCAGCTTGCATGCGTGCAGGGTCGATGTCAATTTGTATAGCGCGAGACGGGCCACCCACAGTGGTGACTTCACGCGTGCCTTTGACGCGTTTCAAATCTTGCTCAATGTTTTGTGCGATGCGTTCCAACTCAAACGCGCTCAGGTCGCTGTCTTTGCCATGCAAGGTGAGCGACAAGATGGGTACGTCATCGATGCCCTTGGGTTTGATGAGGGGCTGCAACACGCCCAAACCTTTGGGTAGCCAATCGGCGTGTGAGTTGACGGTGTCATACAAGCGTACCAAGGCCTCGGTGCGAGGCACACCCACCTTGTATTGCACGGTCACCACAGACAGGCCAGGTTGAGAGACCGACATGACGTGTTCGACGCCAGCAATTTGTGACAACACTTGCTCAGCGGGACCCGACACCATTTGTTCCACATCCTTGACCGACGCGCCGGGAAAGGGGATGAGCACGTTGGCCATGGTGACGTTGATCTGGGGTTCTTCTTCGCGTGGCGTCACCATGACAGCAAAGACACCGAGCAAAAAGCACACCAAAGCCAGCAGCGGCGTGATTTGTGCGCTTTGAAATAAACGGGCCAAACGGCCAGAGATACGAAGGTTTGAATCAGTCATGGTGCTCATTCTATAAATAATCCTTCAATTATTTAACCAAACAATTAAATAATCAATAACTGAATTATGTCTACAATCGAAAATATGAACCAACTTCCAGAACAAGCCATTGACCGTGTGGCCACCTACTTTCAAGCCTTGGCAGAGCCCACACGTTTGCGCATCTTGAATTTGCTACGTGAAGCAGAGCACAACGTGGGCGAATTGGCCGAGGCCTGCGGCTACACCGCCGCCAATATGTCGCGCCATTTGGCGGTATTGATGCAGCAAGGCTTTGTCAAGCGCGAAGGCCGTGGCACCAGCGTGTATTACCAAATTGCAGATCCCACCATTTACGCCTTGTGCGATTTGGTGTGTGATCGCATCACGCAACAGCATTTAGCGCAAGCTTGGCCTTTGGCCACGGTTGCCAAAAAACGTTCCACCACAGCAAGGAGAACCGCATGAAAACTGCCCACGATTTGGTGATTGAAGCCAAAAAATCAGTTGAAGAAATTTCAGTGGATCAAGCTGTTAAAGCGATTCAAGCTTGTGATGTTTTGATTGATGTGCGCGAGGCGGATGAATACGCTGCCGGTCATTTGCCTGGTGCTATGCACATGTCGCGCGGCATGTTGGAGTTCAAAATGGCGAGTAATCCCAAGTTGCAATCACGCGACTTGACCATCGTGCTGTATTGCAAAACCAGTGGCCGAGCTGCTTTGTGTGCGCAGTCTTTGGCGCAGATGGGTTACACCCATATTCAATCCATCGCAGGTGGCATTGATGCTTGGCAGGCTGCCGGCCATGACGTGTTCAAACCCGCACAGCCTTCATTTGAATAAATAAAAAGAGAGTTCACCATGAGCACGTTTGACCATCCCTCCCTCATCAAAAACATCAGCCAATCGATGACCGAGTTGCGCAAAGCGCAACCTGAAGCCATGCAAGGTTTTGGCCAATTGGCCAAAGCGGCCATGGCCACTGGTGCTGTGAGCGAGAAGCACAAAGAATTGATGGCTTTGGCCATTGGCATCACGCAGCATTGTTCGGGCTGCATTGGCTTTCATGTGAAGGCCTTGCACCGTGTGGGTTGCACACGTGAAGAGTTGGAAGAAACTTTGGCTGTGTGTGTTTACATGGGCGGTGGTCCTGCTTTGATGTATGCCTCTGAGGCATTGAAGGCTTGGGAAACCATGGCACCGTTATGAACCGTCATCTCGTATTGCTGTCCATTGCGCAGGGCCTGTTTTTAACCAACAACGTCACCTTCATTGCCATCAATGGCTTGGTGGGGTTGAGTTTGGCACCCGTTGCGTGGATGGCCACATTGCCCGTGATGGGCTATGTGGTGGGCGGTGCGTTGAGCACGGGCTTGGTCGCCAAATCACAGCAACGCTTTGGCCGCAAAGGTTCGTTTCAGTTGGGCTTGTTGGTGGCTTTGTTGTCTGCCGCTTTGGGTGCGTTTGCTGTGCTCTCGCAATCGTTCTGGTTGTTGGTCACGGCGACGGTGGTGGCGGGCTATTACAGCGCCAATGGCCAGTTGTATCGCTTTGCCGCTGCTGAGCTGTGCAAACCCGACTACCGCGAGAAGGCGGTGTCGCTGGTGATGGCCGGTGGTCTGATTGGTGCTGTGATTGGTCCGAACTTGGCCATCCAGACCAAGAGTTTGTTTGGCATGCCGTTTGCCGGTGCGTATGTGGCATTGATGGGGGTGGCGGTGTTGTCGATGGTGGTGATGCATTTCATTCACTTCCCACCCGCACCCGTCGCCAAAACCGATGACACAGGCGGGCGACCTTTGCGTCACATCATGCGTCAGCCGGTGTTTGTGGTTGCCGCGATGGCTGCGGCTTTGGGCTATGGCGTGATGAATTTATTGATGGCGGCCACACCGCTGGCCATGCAAGTGTGTGGTTTTCCGTTTGAAGACACAGCTTGGGTGCTGCAATGGCACGTGATTGGCATGTTTGCACCGGGCTTTGTGACGGGGCACTTGATCAAGCGTTTTGGCGTATTGCCCATCATGGGGGTGGGCGTGTTGCTCAACATCGCTTGCATTGCCATCGCCCTATCGGGTGTGGACTTGCATCAGTTCTTGGTGGCTTTGTTCTTGTTGGGCGTGGGTTGGAACTTCTTATTCACGGGTAGCACCACGCTGTCGATGCAGGCCTACACGCCGCAAGAAAAAAACCGCGCACAGGCTGCCATTAACTTTTGCGTGTTCGCCACCATGGCCTTCACCTCGTTTGCCTCGGGTGCTTTGGTGACCACGCAAGGTTGGGCTTGGCTCAACTGGGGCTCGTTGTTGCCTGTGCTCATCACCGGTGCTGGTTTGCTGTGGTTGGCACGCAAAAAAGCCTCAGCCCCTTCACAGGACTGAGGCTTTGGAAGAGCGCGCGGTTTACTGTGCGTGCTCTTCTTCGGCAGGCTTCATCGGGCATGTGTTGATGCCAAGCAAGGTGTACGCGCCGCAAAAGCGGAACACACCTGTGGCCAACACGATGCCACCCATGATGTAACCCCACATGCCCACCACATTTGTGGCTGCCAATGCGATGAGGACCAAGCCTGCGACGATGCGCAGAATGCGGTCAATGCCGCCAACGTTTGCTGTCATATGTTTCTCCTAAGTGATGATGCATTAGACACCCGCATCGTCTAGTCGTGCTTGATGTAGGTCAACGCGTCTTTTGGGATCACTCAGGTTTGATGTTGCCGTCTTTCACCACTTTGGTCCATTGCGCCAGTTCTTGCTTTAACAAAGCATCGAGTTCACCGGTGCTGGAGTTGGTGGCTTGCATGCCCAGTTTGGCAAAACGTTCTTTGACATCGGGACGCTGCATGATGTTGCGCAGATCTTGGTTCATTTTGTCGACGATGGCAGCTGGTGTTTTGGCTGGCAGGAAGAAGGCCAGCCAAATGGTGGTCACGTAGCCCGGTACACCTTGTTCGCTGATGGTGGGCAGATCGGGCAACTCGGGATGGCGTTTTGCGCTGGCGATGCCCAATGCTTTGACGCGACCCGATTTGATGTTGGGTACAGCTGAGTTGAACGCATCAAACATCAGTTGGATGTGACCCGCCAACAAGTCTTGTGCCGCAGGGCCTTGGCCTTTGTACGGCGCATGACCCAGTTGTGTCTTGGTCATGTTGGCAAACATTTCAGAACCCAAGTGGTAGGTGCTGCCAATGCCGGATGAGCCGTAAAACAACTTGCCAGGATTGTCTTTGGCATAGCGAACAAACTCTTGCACATTGTTGGCAGGTACCGAAGGGTGAACCACCAAAATGTTTTCAATCGTGGCGACGGTACTCACGGCTGCGAAATCTCGGACGGGGTCATACGAGAGTTTTTGCATGAGCGCGGGGTTCGCTGCCATGATGCTGCTGGTGCCAAACAAAATCGTGTTGCCATCAGCCGGTGCACGTGCCACAAACTCTGCGCCAATCGCCCCTGTCGCACCCACACGGTTGTCAACGATGACCGTCTTGCCCATGGCTTCTGACAACAAGGGCGCAATCACGCGTGCTGCAATGTCCGTGGGGCCGCCTGTGGAAAAAGGTACCACCAAGCGCACCGTGTTGTTCTGTGCAAACGTGCTGAACGATGCAAAAAGCACACTTGCAGCAACCGCGATGTGACGGCGTGAAATCATAGAAATCTCCTGATGGATGAAGCCAATTTACGCCAGCAATCGTTGGCGAATGTCGAGCGGTGAAAACACCTCTAAGGGTTCGGCGCCGCCGTTGGGGATGCCCACTTGTGTGGCGTTGAGCAGCATCGACACCATCACATAGGTGCCTGAGAGCACTGTGAGGTCGACCACGGCTTGCTCACCCATGGCCGCAACGGCCTTTTGCCACAGCGCGTCGGGCACGCGGTGGTTGAGGGTGAGCTGGATGCAAAAGTCATACACCAAGGCTTCGTCTTCTTGCATGCCTTCTGGGCGTTTGCATTGACGCAGCTGTTCAATGAGGTGTGTAGACAGACCCGCACGTTGTGCGATGGGGTCATGCGCCCACCATTCGTATTGCGCGTTGGCAATGCGAGCTTGAATCAGGATGGCAAATTCATTGAGGCGCTTGCTGACCGATGTTTTGAAGCGCAGGTAGTCTAAGAAATCAAAACAACGACGCGCCATGTCAGGGCTGCGCAGCAAAGCGTTGTAGGGGCCGCCCAAAGCGGCGCTGGAAACTTTCAAAATATCGTCAGCGAGTGGACGCACCTCAGGTGCCAATTCTTCATAGGTGATTTGTTTGAACCGTTCCATCCGTGGTGTCTTTCAAGTGAGATGTGTATGGTGCCAATGTTGCGACAACGGACTTGCGTGATTACCCCTAAGTAGTCTTCTGTGCGACTGAAAAGTGCTTGATAGATGGTGATAACCTTGAGCAATGACTACAGCTCAATTGAAACTATCGCGCGCCAACTTATCTGGCGATATTTGGGGTGGCTTTGCCGCCATGTTGGTGGCCTTGCCTTCGGCCATTGCGTTTGGTGTGACCATCTTCTCGCCATTGGGCGCTGACTTTGGCGCCAAAGGCGCGTTGGCGGGCATGTTGGGTGTGACCGCGTTGGGCTTGATTGCCGCGACCTTTGGCGGTACGCAACGCCTCATCTCGGCGCCATGTGCGCCTGCGGCTGCCGTGCTCTCGGCACTGACCATTCAAATGACGCAGCAAGGTTCGGGCGTGGGCGCTGTGGTGCTGACCTTGTTCTTGGTGGCGTTTGTCAGCAGCTTGGTGCAAATCTCGTTTGGCTTGCTGCGCATTGGGGAACTCATCAAGTACATGCCGTTTCCGGTGGTGAGTGGTTACCTCAGTGGTGTGGGTCTGATCATCATCATGAGCCAATTGCCCAAATGGATGGCGCTGCCCAAAGGTATGAACTGGTGGCAGGGCTTGCACGCGATGGAGTTGTGGCAAGCGCCTAGTTTGATCGTGGGGGCGGCCACGGCGGCCTTCATGCTGCTGGCGCCGCGCATGTCCAATAAGGTGCCTGCAGTGATTGTGGGTTTGTTGGGCGGCATGGCCTCGTATTGGCTGTTGGCGTTCAGCGCTTGGCCTGAGTTGCGCAACTTGCATGACAACCCTTTCATCATTGGCCCACTGTCAGTGGGAGGTGAGGGATTTTTTGAATCGTTGCTCGACCCTTTCCGCAGCTTGAGTGAATCAGGCTTTCCCAATTGGACACAGATTGCATTTCCTGCCATCACGCTGGCTGTGCTGCTGTCCATCGACACGCTCAAAACCTGTGTGGTGCTCGATGCCATGACAGGTTCACGCCATGACTCCAACAAGGAGTTGATTGGCCAAGGCTTGGGCAACTTGGCTTCGTCGCTCATCGGTGGCGCTCCCGGTGCCGGCACCATGGGCGCGACCTTGGTGAACAAGGCCAGCGGTGGCACCACTTACTTGTCAGGGGTGTTCCAAGGCGTGTGGTCGTTGTTGGCCATTTTGTTGTTGACCTCGCTGATTGCTTGGGTGCCTGTGGCGGCTTTGGCTGCTTTGCTGATCGTCATCGGCTTCAAGATGATTGACTGGCATTCGCTGCAACTGTTGAAAGCCAAAGACACCATGGTTGACTTTGCGGTCATCGTGCTGGTGGTCATCGTGGCCAACACCGTGAGCTTGATTGCGGCGTCGGGTGTGGGCGTGGCCATGGCCATCATGCTGTTTCTGCGTGAGCAAATTCACACCTCCACCATTCGCCGTCAATCGTTTGGTGACAAAGTATTTTCTTCACGTGTGCGTGGTCAACGTGAACGTGATGTGTTGGTCGAAACGGGCGGTCACACCGTGATTTTTGAATTGCAAGGCAGCTTGTTCTTTGGCACCACTGATCAGCTCTACACCGCGATTGAGCCGGAGTTGAGCAAAGCCAAGTTTGTGGTGCTGGACTTCATGCGTGTGCAGTCCATGGACATGACGGCGGGCCACATGATTGAGCGCATTCGCAACATGCTGGCGGAACGCCATGCCCGTTTGGTGTTGACCCGTGTGCCCGAGCGTTTGCCCAGCGGGCGTGACCTGCGTTCGTATGTGGACCACATTGGTTTGTTGTCGGACAGCACGGCCAAGATTTTTGATGAATTTGACGAAGCGCTGGAATGGATTGAAGACGAAACCTTGGCGCTGGCCGGTCATGCCCATGTGTCACACGAAGGCATTCCTTTGGGCAAGTTTGAAATCTTCCACGGCTTGAACGATCAAGAGATTGAAGCGCTCGAGCGTTGTGCACAGCACCATGTGTACCAAGCCGGTGACTTGGTGTTTGGTGCTGACTCCACAGGCCATGAGTTGATGCTCATCAGCCGAGGTGAAGTGAAGGTGAGTTTGCCTTTGGCCAATGGCAAAACCATTCACCTGACCACATTCAGCCGTGGTCAATTCTTTGGTGAAATGTCCTTCTTAGACGGGCGCGCGCACTCGGCCGATGTGTACGCCACGCGCGAGACGGAGTTAATTGCCATTGACCGCAAAGCCTTTGCCATCGTGGCGGCGGGTGACCCTGTGATGAGCATCAGCGTCATGCGATCGGTGGCCTTGGCCATTGCCGATCGCTTGCGCCACGCCAATGCCGAGTTGCGCGAGATGCGGCAGGCTTGAGTGTGAGTTAGCGCACGTTGTTTCTTGACACACGCTGGTAGCGTGCGTGTGGCATTTCGCCATTCAAGGAGCAACGAACATGGACCGATCTGAAAAAATATTGCTGATCCTCATGCTGAGCATGAGCTCATCCACATTTGCCGATGTGAATTTGGTCAAAGAGAAGCAATGCATGCAGTGTCACGACATCACCGCCGAGCGCATCGGTCCCTCATTTCAGCGCATTGCTAAGCGTTGGAAAGGCAATCCTGCGGCTGAAAAATTGTTGATCTCAACGATTCAACAAGGCACCAAAGAAGGCGGCGGGCAGCATTGGAGTTCCAAGGCCAATATGCCCGATTCGCAAGAACGGCCGTTGGTCAGCAATGATGAAGCCAAGCGCATCGTGAAATGGATCATGGGCCTGACTTGGTGACGTTTGATGGCACTTGAAAATGTGCCTTTTTTCGTCAAGTTTGTATGCGTTAGATCATGAAAACTCATTTTTATCATTGGTAAGCTTTTTCGTTGATCAAGATATTTTTGAATTAAAAAATGACGCCTCGCAACAATAAATTACTCGCAGACCTGCCCGATTCTGAGTACCAAAAATTAGCACCGCACATGGAGCTGGTTTCGTTGGTGAAAGGTGAGACTCTTTTTAAAACGGGAGATGTGTCGACCCATGTGTACTACCCCGTTGGTGCGATTGTGTCGATGATGAATGAAATGTCGGATGGGTACAGTGTGGAAACCTACATGCTGGGCAACTCAAGCACGGTTGGCGCACTGAACATGCCCAGTTTCTACACAGCTTATGTGCGTAGCTCAGGCTTGGCCTATCGATTGCCCATGTCGATCTTGCAGCGAGAGTATCCGTTTTGCCCTGTTTATATGAAGAACGCCATGGCTGCGATGCGTCGCATGCTGATGCAGTTGTCGCAATCCATCGCTTGTGGCAAACACCACAGCGTGGAGCAACAGCTGATTCGGTGGATACTCATCACGCTGGATCGTATTTCGACACACAAGATTGTCATCACGCATCAAGAGCTGTCGCGAATTTTGGGTTTTCGCCGTGAGGCGGTGACGCTTGCGTTGAAGCGGCTGAGTGGTCTCGGTTGCATCACATCACGACGCGGTGAGATTGAAGTGTTACACCGTCAAGGTTTAGAAGCGCGCTCTTGTGACTGCTACTGGATAGGTCAAGAGAAAAAACGTTCCGTGGTGTCAGCGGCTAAGGTGTGCATGGTGCCCCCGACAGGAATCGAACCTGTATCACTCCCTTAGGAGGGGAGAGTTCTATCCATTGAACTACGGTGGCAACCGAGGTGTATTTTACGGTGTCACTTGCTCAGCATTCGCATGGCTTCTTCCAAGCCTTTGAGCGTGAGCGGGTACATGCGGTTGCTGACGATTTGTTGGATCATCGCAATGCTTTGGCGGTATTCCCACACGCCTTGTGGCTCTGGGTTGATCCACGCAAATTTAGGAAAGGCGTGAAGCAGACGTTGTAGCCACTCGGCACCGGCTTCTTCGTTGTTGTATTCCACGCTGCCACCGGGTTGCACAATTTCGTAAGGGCTCATGGTGGCGTCGCCAATGAAAATGAGCTTGTAGTCTTTGTTGTATTTGCGAATGATGTCCCAAGTTTCAAACTTCTCTGCGTAGCGGCGCTTGTTGTTGCGCCACATGAAGTCGTACACGCAATTGTGGAAGTAATAAAACTCTAGATGTTTGAACTCTGCTTTGGCAGCTGAGAACAGTTCTTCGACGCGGGCAATATGGTCATCCATGGTGCCGCCCACGTCCATGAGCAACAACACCTTCACATTGTTGTGGCGCTCGGGGCGCATCAAGATATCTAGGAAGCCCGCATTGGCTGCGGTCTTGTGGATGGTGCCGTCCAGGTCTAGCTCTTCGGCTGAGCCTTCACGTGCAAATCGACGCAAGCGACGCAGGGCCACTTTGATGTTTCGCGTGCCCAGCTCTTGGGTGTCGTCGTAGTCGCGGTAGGCGCGTTGGTCCCAGACCTTGACCGCGCTGCGGTTGCCCCCTTTGCCACCAATGCGAATGCCTTGCGGGTTGTAGCCGCCATTGCCAAAGGGCGAAGTACCGCCTGTACCAATCCATTTGTTGCCACCTTCGTGGCGTTCTTTTTGTTCTTCGAGACGTTTTTTCAGTGTCTCCATCAACTCGTCCCAACCCATTTTTTCAATGGCAGCTTTTTGCTCAGGGGTGAGTTCTTTTTGAAGAATTTTTTCTAGCCAATCCAACGGTACTTCTTTGGTGAAGTCCGTCAGCAGCTCCACGCCTTTGAAGTAAGCACCAAACGCACGGTCAAACTTGTCGTAGTGCTTTTCATCTTTGACCAAGATGAGGCGGCTCAGCACATAAAAGTCGTCCATGCTGCAGGCATCGCTGCCGGGGCCCACGACTTGGGCTTGCAGCGCCTCAAGCAGGGTGAGGTACTCCTTCACCGAAACCGGCAGCTTGGCGGCACGTAGGGTGTAGAAGAAGTCGATCAGCATGTTGTGTCTTCGTCCTTAAGCACGTAAGCGTGCGAGTTGGTAGTCCAGATGCGTTTTCACATTGGGCCATTCACTGGCGATGATGCTGTATACGCAGGTGTCACGCAGTGCGCCCGAAGCCAATGGATGCGGGTTGATTTGGTGACTGCGCAGAATGCCATCGAGTTTGGCACCTAGGCGCTCGATGGCGCGACGGCTCTGTTGGTTGAAGACGTGCGTACGGAACTCCACCGCGATGCATTCCAGCTGCTCAAAGGCATGCGTTAGCAAGAGGCGCTTGGCCTCGGTGTTTATGGACGAGCGCTGCACACTTTTGCGGTACCACGTTGAGCCGATTTCGACACGGCGATTGACTGCGTCGATGTTCATGTAGGTGGTCATACCCACAGCCTGATTTGTTGCCGTGTCGATCACAGCAAAAGCGCACATGCTGCCCTTGGCCTGCAGGTCTAAGCGACGTTGGATTTCGCCAGCCATGTTTTCAGGGCGGGGAATGGTGGTGTACCAGTGATTCCAAAGCTCACCATCGCGGACCGCTTCTACCAGTGAATCACGGTGCGAGTGGTGCAGTGGTACCAATTTCACATATTGACCACTCAGCGTCGCAGGCGCGGCAAATAGGTTCATAGCGATTCAGAATCACTTTGTTTGGTGCGGAAGTGGCGAGCAGCTTGCAAGCCCATGCCGCCGCCGATGCCGACCAACAAGATGGCAATGATGCTGCCTGTGCCATAGCCTTCGGCGAACAAATTCAAGCCAAACGCCACGCCCAAACCATAGCCGAGCAGTGCGCCGACAACGAAACCAATGGCGTCGGTCAGACCTTCGATGAGGGATGCAAACATGGTCTTTTCTTTTTAACGATTACGGCTTTGCATGAACACGAGTTTTTCAAACAGCGTGGTGTCTTGTTCGTTTTTCAGCAGTGCGCCCACCAGTGGCGGGATGGACACTTTGTCGTCTGCGGTTTGCAGGGCTTCCATTGGAATGTCTTCCGCCACCAACAACTTGAGCCAGTCAATCAACTCACTGGTCGATGGTTTTTTCTTCAAACCTGGCAAGTTGCGAATGTCAAAGAAGGTTTTCATCGCCACGCTCAGCAAGTCTTGCTTGATGGTGGGAAAGTGCACCTGCACGATGTGGCGCATGGTGTCGGCATCTGGAAACTTGATGTAATGAAAGAAACAACGGCGCAAGAACGCGTCAGGCAGCTCTTTCTCGTTGTTCGAGGTGATGAACACCAAGGGACGGTTTTTGGCTTTGATGAGCTGGCGCGTTTCGTAGCAATAAAACTCCATGCGATCGAGCTCGCGCAACAAGTCGTTGGGGAACTCGATGTCGGCTTTGTCGATCTCGTCAATCAACAGGGCAACCGGTTGCTCGGAGGTGAACGCTTGCCACAACACACCTTTGAGGATGTAGTTGTTGATGTCTTTGACACGCTCTGCGCTGTCCGCATCGGCCATCTGGCTGTCACGTAGACGACTCACGGCGTCGTATTCGTACAGGCCCTGCTGAGCCTTGGTCGTGGATTTGATGTGCCATTGCAACAGGGGTAAACCCAGGGCTTCGGCCACCTCTTCTGCAAGCATAGTCTTGCCTGTGCCTGGTTCACCCTTGACCAGCAAGGGTCGCTTGAGCGCGATGGCTGCGTTGACCGCAAGCATCAAGTCTTGGGTTGCAACGTAGTTGTCAGTACCTTTGAATTTCATGGGAAGTTCCGTCTATTATTTGATTTACATCAACCTCTTGGGATTGTGGTTTGCATATGAAAAAGTTTGTCTCGTTCGCGTTCGCTCTGACTGTATCTGCTGTGTCTTCGCTGTCATTTGCGCAAGATGTTAAAGGTGATGCTAACGCAGGTGAAAAGAAAATTGCCATGTGCATTGGTTGCCACGGCATCATTGGTTACCAAGCTAGTTTTCCAGAGGTTTATAAAGTTCCCAAAATTTCTGGCCAAAGCGAAAAATACATCACTACCGTGCTGAACGCTTACAAAAAGGGCGAACGCAAGCACCCCACCATGCGGGGCATTGCCGACAGCTTGAATGACCAAGATATCGCAGACATCTCTGCTTATTACGCCAACCACGGCAAGGTCGCTGGTGCAGAGTTGCCAGCCAAGGCGAAAGAACCAAATGCCAAAGTGGCTGCGTTGCTGACCAAAGGTGCGTGTGCCTCATGCCATGGTGAAAACTTTGCCAAACCCATTGACCCCAGCTACCCCAAGATTGCTGGCCAAAATGCCGATTACTTGTTTGTGGCTTTGAAGTCCTACAAAGTTGAAGGCACCGCCACTTGGGGCCGCAGCAATGGTGTGATGGGTGGTGTGGCTAAGCAGTTCAGCAATTCTGAATTGAAAGAGCTGGCCAACTACATGGCCGCACAGCAAGGCGATTTGAAAACCGTGCCTCAAAGCAAGTTCCGTTAAATCAACGGATTGCCCAAATGAAAGCCCCACGATGTGGGGCTTTTTTATTTGCTGTCGAGTTGCTTTTGAAATTTGTGGCTCATGTGCCGCATGCTTGGGGTGGGCTCTTTGTGGCACGCGTGTCGGTAGGCTTGCAGCGTTTTATCGCCCAAGGCGAGGATGCTTTGCGCTTCATAGCTGCCCCCTTTGAGGTCTTTGCCAAAAGCGACTCCCATTAGCAGCTCGGCCCCTTCGCTGGCATGCTCTGCGGTGTAAATATGAAATTGACCTTGCGTCACCGCATCCACCACCTCTTGGCTGAGCATCAAATGTTGGCGGTTACGGTGTGGAATCAAAGCGCCTTGCGTGCCATCTAAACCTTGGATTTTGCAGGTGCGAAAGAAGCCTTCAATTTTTTCGTTCACACCGCCTACAGGCAAAATTTCACCGTTTTGGTTGACAGCACCGGTAACCGCAATGTTTTGTTTCAGAGGCAGGCCTGAGAGTGAGGACAGCAGGGCGTACAGCTCGGCACACGAGGCGGAGTCACCCTCGACGCCACTGTATTCTTGTTCAAACACCACTGAAGCGTTCAAGGCCAACGGCGCGATGTGCGAGAACAGGGCTGACAAATAGCTGTGCAAGATGAGCACACCTTTGTCGTGAATCGGGCCCGACAACTTCACCTCGCGTTCAATGTTGACCAAGCCTTCATGGCCCGCATAAGTGCGTGCCGTGACACGCACAGGAAAGCCAAAGGCATGATCACCCATCTCGATGACGGTGAGAGCATTGAGTTGGCCTACACGTTCGCCTTGCAATGAAATGAGCCGTTCGCCATCGGTGATGGACTCTTGCAAACGTTGCTCGATGTACCCGTTTCTGAAGTCGCGTGCAGCGATGGCAGCATCGACATCGACAGCTTGCACCTTGTCTGCGCCGCGTTGGCGTGCGTGGTTGGCACTTTCAATGATGAGCGATTCGGTGTGGGAGAACAACGCGCTTTGACGGGTTTGGTCATCTACCTCGCGGTGCGTGCACTCAATCAGGCGAGCCACCGCGTTGGCGTTGAAGTGTGGCAAACCTAGGCGCTGGCAGCTGTGTGCCACAAAGACGGCGGATGCGCGGTGCGTCTCTGCATCGGCTGAGAAGCTCTCAGCGAATTCCACTTTGCACATGAAGCGACGAAAGAACTCGGGTGCGCCTTCTTGCAACACGTAATATTCCTCGACAGTGCCAATCAGCACAATCTTCACATCGATTTGAACGGCTTCCGGTTCTAGTGCGACAGCGGCAATGGGCGAAAGGTGCAAGCCTGATTCTTCAATTTGCAAGCGACCACTTCGCAAAAAGCGTGAGAGCTTTTCCCATACCAAAGCATCGGTGAGCAGGTCGCGCACATGCAGCATCAAAAAACCGCCATGGGCTTTGAGCAAACTGCCCGCGCGAATGCGTGAGAAGTCGGTCATCAACACATCGTCTTCGGTTTGGTATTCCACGCTGCCAAACAAGGTGCGAAACACAGGGTTGTCTTCCACCAGCACGGGCGCACCGTGCGTGTCGTGGTTGTCCACGGCCACGTTCACGCGGTAGCGCAGCAGGAGCGTGTTGAGGGCTTCGAGGCGTGTTTCTTCTTCGTTCTCATCGTCATCATGGGGTTCAAACAATTCGATGTGCTCCAACACATCGGTCATGACTTTTTGAAAGTAATGCACGAGTTTGGCGTTGTCTTGACTGGGTTTGGACAACGCTTGTTGGATACGCGTTAACTCTTGCTCCAACATGGGTTTGATGGTTTGGCGACGCAACGCTGCCAAGCCTTCGTTTTTGACACGGTCAATCGGCCGTGTTTTGTCGAGAAAGTTGGCAATCTCGGCGCGCAGTTCTACCTCAGCTTGATCAATCGCTGTGCGACGCTCTTTGGGCAGGGCCAGTGCTTCGGCCTCCGTCAAGGGCATGCCTTTGTCATCACGCAAGGTGAACACCAAATGCCCGCCTTCGCGAAACAGCGAAAAGCTGCGCGCCTCAGCAAAGGCATCGAGTACGGCGTAGGCGCGGTCTTCTTCTTGTTTGTAGGTTTTTTCGATGTGTTCGCTCTCCACCTTGAAGTCTTGGGCGGTCAAGCGTTTGGGGATTTCAGCAAGCAGTGTCTTGGTGAGCTGGGCCATGTGCACGCGCAGCTTGCGGCCTTCGCCTGGGGCAATGTGTAGAGCATGTGGATGCTCTGGTGTGTCGAAGTTGTGCAGGTAACACAAGTCGGGTGGCACAGAGCGCGTGGCCGCCACGCTGTGCATCATTTGACGAAGCAGGGTCGAGCGACCGCTGCCGACTTCGCCCAGCACAAACAGGTTGTAGTTGGCTTGTGTCATTTCCAAGCCAAAGCGTGCGGCTGTCTCGGCGCGCTTTTGGCCAATCCACGGTAGGACTTGCGTCACCAATTCTGAGGTGTCGGTAAAGCCCAACTCCGTGGGGTTCAGGGTGAGCCGCAGGTCTGCTGCTGAAACCGTGCGGGCGCCTTGTGGTCGAGTGCTGGTGTGCATGTGCTTGTCCATTTGCTGTGGCGGTATGTATGCACAGCAGTTGTAGCACACACGCTGGTGCTATGCCTTGAGGCTGCTCAGCACTTCGTCGGTGTGTTCACCCAAACGCGGTGCAGGGCGCCACACGCCTGTCGGTGTGCCGCTCATGCGCACAGGGGGGCGCAGTTGACGCAACATGCCTTCAAACGGATGTGGCACATCCAGCCAACCTTGGGTGGCGGCGAGGTGCGGATCGGTCAGCAAGTCATCGAGTTTCATCATTGGCATGACAGGAATATCGTGCGTGGTGAAGTCTTTCATCCACGCGGCACTGGTGCGCGTGCGCATGTGCTCGCCCACAAAGGCGTAGAGCGCATCGATGTTCTTGAGGCGTTCGGCATGGCTGGCAAAGCGTGCATCGGTTTGAAACAAATCGGGCTCACCCACGAGATTCAAAAATGCTTGCCAATGTGCGTCGTTGTACATCAGCGCACAAATGTGTCCATCTTGTGTTTGGTACGGTTTGCGGTTGGTCGACAGCATGCGTGCATAACCCATGGGGGCGATGGGAGGTTGCCATGTTTCGCCGCTCAAGTGTTCGCCCATGACAAACTGCAACAAGCATTCAAACATGGGTACTTCCACATGCTGGCCCACACCCGTGCGGTAACTCGCAATGACCGCCGCCATGACGGCGTGCACCATGTTGAGCCCCGTCACGCGGTCGGCAAATGTGGCGGGCACATAGCGTGGCTCGGTGCTGCCGCTTTGTGTCATCAACCAAGGCATGCCCACGGCGCCTTGAATCAGGTCGTCATAGGCAGGCCAGTCCGAGTAAGGACCGCCTTCGCTGTAGCCATACGCACCGCACACCACCAAGCGTGGGTTGAGGGCATGCAGTGTTTCATAGGACAAGCCCAAACGCGCCATGGAGGCTGGGCGAATGTTGTAGGTCAACACATCGGCGGTTTTGCACAAAGCCAGCAACTGTTCGCGTTGCTCGTGCTTTTTCAAATCCAGCACGACTGAGCGTTTGTTGCGGTTGGCGTTGATGAAGATGTGGCCCATGCCCGGGTGCTTCATCGGGCCGGCGTGACGCATGATGTCGCCGCTGGGTGGCTCGATCTTGATGACGTCTGCGCCGTAGTCGCCCAAGATTTGCGTGGCGTAGGGCCCCAGCACCACGCCCGTCAAATCAATCACGCGCAGGCCTGCGAGTGCGCCTTGCAGGCTTGCGTTATCGGTGAGGCTCATGGCTTATTCAGGTGTGATGCCAGCTGTTTTCACCCAGCCGCCCCATTTTTTAATTTCAGCATCAATGGTTTTGGCGAGTGTGGCGCTGTCTTCTATGTCGAGGTCAATGCCCACGCCTTGGATTTTTTCACGCACGTCGGGTTTGGCCAGTACGGCCATCAAGGTGGCGGTGGCTTTCTTTTGCACATCAGCGGGCATGCCTGCGGGGGCCATCAGGCCGAACCAAGCGCTCACGTTGTAGTCTTTGACGGTCTCGCCAATGGGCGGCACGTTGGGGGCTTTGCCTGCGCGTTTCTTGGTGGTCACGCCCAAGCCGCGCATGCGACCGCCGTTCATTTGCGACACGGCGTTGCCGGTGTCGGCAAAGGCGAATTGAATTTGGCCACCGAGCAAATCTGTCAAGGCAGGGGGGATGCTTTTGTAGGGCACATTGATGGTTTGCAAGCCAGCCAACTCAGTCAGCATGGCGGCAGACACAAGTGAGCCAGAGGAGCCATGACCAAACGCGAGCTTGCCTGGGTTGGCTTTGGCGTAGGCCACAAACTCTTTCATGTCCTTGGCGGGGAAGTCGGTGTTGACCATCAAGATAAAACCTGTTTCACCAATCTTGCCGATGGGCGTGAAGTCTTTCACAGGGTCATAGGGCAGCTTGCGGTACAGGTGCACGTTGGCGGCTTGTGTGGTGCTGGTGGTGACCAAGAAGGTGTAGCCGTCGGCAGGGGCTGCTTTGACGGCTTCTGCGCCCAAGATGCCATTGGCACCGGCTTTGTTTTCAACGGTGATGGGCTGGCCCCAAGCGTCGCTCATGGCTTGCGCGATGATGCGACCCACACTGTCGGTGGCACTGCCTGCGCTAAAAGGCACCACGAATTTGATAGGTTTGTTGGGGTAGCTTTGCGCGTGTGCGGTAGGCAGCGTTAAGACACTGAGTGCGGCGACTGCAAAACTCGCGCACAACGTGCGGCGCAAATTGAACTGGGTGAACTGGGTGGGAAGGTGGCGCATCGTTTGTCTCCTGTTTGTATTTTGGGAGATCTTAATGCGCCTTTGAACTTAGTCTTGGGTGGCGCGGCGTTGCACCGCATCTATGTAGGCGTGCCCATCGGGTGGACGGCCGCTGCGTTGGCTTTCCCAAATCATTTGCCCCAGCGCATCCATGGTTTCGTGGTGGGCGTCATGCAAAAAGTCACGCTTGGCGGTGAGCAGCTCAACCGCTTGGCGAATGCCGCGCGGTTGGTCAATCGAGCATTGCTCGCTCACCGACAGATGCATGGACAAATGCAAAAAGGGGTTGGTCTTGCCGTCTTTTACCTCGTACATGCGCTCTAGCGCGGCATCGACGTCTGAAAAGTCAGCGTGGTATTCGGGGTGCTCGGCCACCCATTGGCTGGCCAAGGTTTCCAGCGCATCCATGGGTTGCCCGTCACGCCATTTGGCGTAGACGGAGCAGAAGAAACGCCGGACGTCGGCTTGGCTGGGTTCGAACATGATGGATTGAGATTACTGCTCAACGAACGCGCGTTCCACCACAAAGTCGCCGGGGGTGGTGGTGGAACCTTCTTTGAAACAGCGCTCTTCCAGCAAGGTGCGCATGTCTTTGTTCAGGCCGGGGCTGCCGCAAATCATGATGCGGTCGTTGGCGGGGTCGATGTTGGGCAAGCCCAAATCTTGGGTGAGTTTGTTGGAGGTGAGCAAGTCGGTCACGCGGCCTTGGTTTTTGTAGGGCTCGCGGGTGACCGTGGGGTAGTACAGCATTTGGGCGCTGACCATCTCGCCCAAGAACTCGTGCTTGGGAAGCTCTTCGCTCAAGTAGTCGTGGTAGGCCAGCTCTTTCACTTCACGCACACCGTGCACCAAGATAACTTTTTCGAAACGCTCGTACGTCTCAGGGTCACGCACGATGCTGAGGAACGGGGCCAAGCCCGTGCCGGTGCCGATGAGGTACAGGTTTTTGGCGGGCAGCAAGTAGTCGATCAGCAATGTGCCGGTGGGCTTTTTGCCAATGACGATTTTGTCGCCCACTTGGATGTGTTGCAGCTTAGAGGTGAGGGGGCCGTCTTGCACCTTGATGCTCAAGAACTCCAAGTGCTCTTCGTAGTTGGCGCTGACGATGCTGTAAGCGCGCAGAAGTGGTTTGCCGTTTTCGCCGCGCAAGCCAATCATGGTGAAGTGGCCATTGGAGAAACGCAGCGAGGTGTCGCGTGTGGTGGTGAAGCTGAACAGGCGATCGGTCCAGTGGTGGACGGACAAAACTTCTTCGTCTAGGAATGCACTCATGACAGTAATAAATCGATATAAATCAAGCCCTCTAGTGTAGGCGAGGGCTTAAAACCTCAGGCTATATGTTCGTGCGCTGAACGCTATAAGCCTTGGCGTGAATCAACGGGTTTGGCATGGCTTGTAATGCCAGCTGTTTAGGCCTTGCCCGCAAAGCCGTTTTGTCGCCAAGCCTCGTAGGTGATGACGGCCACCGAGTTAGACAGGTTCAAGCTGCGCTGGTCCGCACGCATGGGCAGGCGCAGACGCTGCGCAAGCGGGAAGCTTTCACGAATGTCCACGGGCAAGCCGCTGGTCTCAGACCCAAACACAAACCAATCGCCGGGCTCAAACGCCATGTCGTGCGCCGTGTGTGAACCTTTGGTGGTCATGGCAAACATGCGGGTGGGGTCGGGTTTGGCGTTGTTCAAAAACGTGGCCCAGTCGGCGTGACGCAGCACGGGCGCGTATTCGTGGTAATCCAAACCCGCGCGGCGCATGTGCTTGTCTTCCATCGAGAAGCCCAAGGGCTCAACCAAATGCAAGGTGCAGCCGGTGTTGGCCGCCAAGCGAATGACGTTGCCCGTGTTGGGCGGAATTTCGGGGTGGACGAGGACGATGTGGAACATGTGCTTATTGTCTTGCATGCCTCAAACGGCAAAAGGGGCGGCAAGAAAAACGGCAAGTCGTTGCCGCAAGGTGCCGAAAACGCATACTTTTGCAGGGATATTGGGTGTGGCTTTATTTTTGCTTGTTTGATAAAAGTCTTAAGGGTTGCCGCCATGTCTATCAACAGCATCAACAGTTCAATTCAAAACCAGTACCCACAAATCAGTACGCCAACTGCCAACAAAACGGCAGATGCAGAGGCTTCTATTGCCTCTACAAAATCTTCCAGCGCAGCGGCTGCAAGCGATACGGTGACGATCTCCGAAGCGGGGCAAGCCATGGCAAGTGCAGCCACCAGTTTTGTGCAAGCGTTCGACGCAGGCCGTGCGTTGACCGCAGAAGACAAGGCATTGATTGGTTACCCCAATCCAGGCGATCCGAACGTCACCTTCATGGCGGCCACTATCAGTGACTTGCGAGAGCGCGGTTATATCGAAGGCAAGTTGACAAGCGAATACTTCAAAGGAGACGATGGTTCAAAAATCAGTTTGTTTGATGTATTTCCAAAAGACGAACAATCACAAAACGCGCTGATGCCTTTGAAACAGCGCATGGGCGCTGCATTTGCTAAGTACAAACACAATTCTGAAGAAGTTTCGAAACTAGAGAACGACAAGTTGCTCATGGACATTGGACGCTTGGCAGCTCATACGACCAACGCAAAAGTAAAGGCCATGCTGCGTCACTACCACTCTTAATGCAGCACCCTACCAAGGTTTAGCGTCAGTGGTGGTCTTCTCGTTCCTCGGTACGCGCCAGCACCAACCCCGTGATGTGCGCTGCCCCCGCCACCCGCAACGACCGTGCCGCCTCGTACATTGATGCCCCGGTGGTCATCACATCGTCTACCAGCACTACCCGCTGACCGCGCACGGCAGACGCGTGTTCGGGGGCGACCCAAAATGCATCATGCACATGCGCAAGCCGCTCTTGGCGTGAGGCGCCTACTTGATGAGCGCTGTCGCCACGGCGCAGCAAGGTGTGGGCGTGGGCTTTGTGTGGGGCCAAGTGGCGAGCCAGCTCTAACGCTTGGTTGTAGCCGCGTTCGCGCAAGCGCGCGAGGGACAGTGGCATGGGCACTACCAAGTGGGCTTCGTCTAACGCGGGTTCGACCCACGGGGCGTGGCGCATGAGGTGGGCCAAGGCGCGTGCCAAGCTGGGGTCAGCTTGAAATTTGAATTGGGCAATGCAGTCCGCCCATGGGTAGGTGTAGCTCACGGCTGCCACGCAGGCGTCGAGGGGGCTTGGGTGATCGACACAATTTTTGCAAGCGGTGGTATGCGTGGTCGGGCTTAACGTGAGGGCGCAAGTGCGGCAACGCAGCGTGGGCTGGGCAAAGCGCTCGACACACGGTGCGCACAAAGGCTGGCTGGGCCAGCGACGGCAGATGTGGCAAAGACTGGGAATGCGACTGGGCTTGTCCAACATGCTCTGTATTGGAAAGACATTGCGCCCGCTTGGGTTGAAGCGCAGCGCAATGTTTGCGAAGGGCACGGTGTCGATAATAGGGGTCATGTCTGAACCGTCTTCGCCTGATACGCCCCCCTCGCTCGATCCTGTGGCCAGTGCCCGTTGGGCCGCATGGCCGCACGCTGCATCACCTTGGTTGAACGAGGAAATTGGCCGACGCATGGAAGATCGTTTGCAATGGATTCGTTTGCAACCCAAATCATGGGTAGATTGGGCGCCTGTGAGTGGTGGCCTGCAAACGCACGCCAAGCTCCGCGCGCGTTACAGCCAAGCGCACTGCCAAGTGCTAGAGACCAGTCCTGAGCGCGAGCAGTGGGCGCGTCAGGCTCTGCAAGCGCCTTGGTGGCAACGTTGGCTGAAGCCAGATGCTTTGACATTTGGTGCACCTGCCGCAGGCAGTGCGGAGATGTTGTGGGCGAATATGGCCCTGCACACCAGCGACGATCCGCAAGCTTTGTTGCAAAAATGGCACCAATTGTTGGCGGTCGATGGTTTTTTGATGTTCTCGTGTCTCGGACCGGACACCTTGCGCGAGTTGACGGATGTGTACCAAAGCAAGGGGTGGCCACCTGCGTCTCATGCCTTCACCGACATGCACGACTGGGGCGATATGTTGGTGCAAGCCGGTTTTGCAGAACCCGTGATGGACATGGAGCGCATCACCTTGACCTATGCTAATGTGGAGAGCGCATTGGCGGAATTTCGTGCGCTAGGCCGCAACCTGCATCGGGATCGCTTTGCTGGCTTGCGTGGCAAGACGTGGTTGGCACAGCTCAAAGACGCCTTGTTGTCACTGGCTAAACCAGAACAGGACGGGCGTATCACACTGACGGTGGAGGTCATTTATGGTCATGCGCTGAAGCCGTTGCCGCGCCTGAAAGTTCAGCAGCACAGTTCGGTGTCTTTGCAAGACATGCGAACCCTACTAGGGCAATCCCCTAGTGGCCGCTCTGTATGATTTTCTTTGTAAGTTTGTAGAGCAAGTCACGCTTAAACACTTTGAGTTAAATCAGTGTTTGACGGATTTGTAGCCCTGAAGACAAAAACATTGAGGCAATCAAAGTGATGAAGAACAATCTTTTCCAAAAGTTGACTTCAGGTGTGTTGTTCCTCGCCGCTTGGGCGAGCACAGCTGCTTGGGCGGTGAACGATTTGCCGGGCGGCCCTGCTGTTCGACAACTGAACCTCCAACCTGGCGCAACCAAAATTGCTCAAGAGCAGGGCTGGCTGCATTGGTTCATGCTCATCATCTGTACCGTCATTTTTGTGGCGGTGTTTGGTGTGATGTTCTATTCCATTTGGAAGCACCGCAAATCGGTGGGCCACAAGTCGGCCAGCTTCCACGAATCGGTCAAAGTCGAAATCGCATGGACCGTCATTCCTTTCATCATCGTGATCTTGATGGCCTTGCCGGCCACCAAAGCAGTGGTGGCCCAAAAAGACACGTCTAACGCCGACCTCACCATCAAAGCCACGGGTTACCAGTGGAAGTGGGGCTATGACTACCTCAAGGGTCAAGGCGAGGGCATTGCTTTCATTTCGACGCTCGACAACGAGCAGCGCGAAATGTCAAACAACGGCGCCAAGGGCGTGGACATCGACAACTACCTGTTGAAAGTGGACAACCCACTGGTGGTGCCCGTTAATAAAAAGGTACGCATCATCACCACAGCCAATGACGTGATTCACGCGTTTGCTGTGCCTTCACTCGGCGTCAAACAAGACGCGATTCCCGGTTTTGTTCGTGACACCTGGTTCCGCGCTGAAGCGGTGGGTGACTACTACGGCCAATGCCAAGAGTTGTGCGGCAAAGAACACGCGTATATGCCCATTCATGTGAAGGTGCTCAGTGCCGCTGACTACAGCGCTTGGGTGGCCACAGAGCAAAAGAAGATGGCCGCGAAGCAAGACGATCCTTCCAAAGTTTGGTCTTTGGCCGACATCAGCAAGCGTGGTGAGAAGGTGTATGCCGCCAACTGTGCGGCATGCCACCAACCCAACGGCAAGGGCGCTGGCCCCATCAAACCACTCGACGGCGCTGCCGTGGTGTTGGATGCTGACAAGAACAAGCAAATCAAAGTGTTGCTCAATGGTCAAAATAATTTGGCTATGCCTTCGTGGAAGCAACTCAGTGACACCGACATTGCGGCTGTCATCACCTATACAAAAAACAATTGGTCGAACAAGACCGGCCAGCTGGTTCAGCCCGCCGATGTCAAGGCCGCCCGTTAAAACTAGCGTTTAGAAGGAACACATCATGAGCGCAGTACTCGATTCTCACGGCCACGGTCACGATGACCACCACGGCGCGCCACACGGTTGGCGCCGTTGGGTGTATGCCACCAACCACAAAGACATTGGTACCTTGTACCTGCTGTTTGCCTTCACCATGCTGATGATTGGCGGCGTCTTGGCGCTGTTGATTCGCGCTGAGCTGTTCCAGCCAGGCTTGCAGTTGGTCAACCCCGAGTTGTTCAACCAACTCACCACCATGCATGGACTCATCATGGTGTTCGGCGCCATCATGCCGGCCTTCGTGGGTTTTGCGAACTGGATGATCCCGCTGCAAATCGGCGCGTCTGACATGGCCTTTGCGCGCATGAACAACTTCAGCTTCTGGTTGATGATTCCTGCTGCTGCTATGCTGGCAGGTTCGTTCTTCATGCCTGGCGGCGCACCTGCTGCTGGATGGACCTTGTACGCACCGCTGACCCTGCAAATGGGCCCCTCCATGGATGCTGGTATTTTCGCCATGCACATCTTGGGTGCTTCATCGATCATGGGCTCGATCAACATCATCGTGACCATCCTCAACATGCGTGCCCCTGGCATGACCTTGATGAAAATGCCGATGTTTGTCTGGACTTGGTTGATCACCGCTTACTTGTTGATCGCTGTGATGCCGGTGTTGGCAGGCGCGATCACCATGACGCTGACAGACCGTCACTTTGGCACGACCTTCTTTAACCCTGCTGGCGGTGGTGACCCCATCATGTACCAGCACATCTTCTGGTTCTTCGGTCACCCTGAGGTGTACATCATGATCTTGCCGGCCTTCGGCATCATCAGCCACATCGTGCCCGCATTTGCTCGTAAGAAATTGTTTGGTTACGCCTCTATGGTGTACGCCACGTCGTCTATTGCGATCTTGTCGTTCATCGTGTGGGCGCACCACATGTATGCCACAGGCATGCCTGTGACAGGCCAGTTGTTCTTCATGTACGCCACGATGTTGATCTCTGTGCCTACAGGCGTGAAGGTGTTCAACTGGATTGCCACCATGTGGCGCGGCTCCATGACGTTTGAAACACCCATGTTGTTTGCGGTGGGCTTCATCTTTGTGTTCACCATGGGGGGTTTCACGGGTCTGATCTTGTCGATGGCGCCAATTGATACCCAAGTGCAAGACACCTACTACGTGGTGGCGCATTTCCACTATGTGTTGGTGGCGGGCTCGTTGTTTGCCATGTTCGCGGGCTTCTATTACTGGTGCCCCAAGTGGACTGGCGTGATGTACAACGAAACACGTGGCCAGATTCACTTCTGGTGGACGCTGATTTCCTTCAACGTCACGTTCTTCCCGATGCACTTCTTAGGTTTGGCAGGTATGCCGCGTCGTTACGCTGACTACCCCATGCAGTTTGCTGACTTCAATGCGGTGGCCTCCATCGGTGCGTTCTTCTTCGGTTTTGCTCAGGTGTACTTCTTCTTGTTCGTCGTGTTGCCAGCCATGCGCGGCCACGGCGAGAAAGCGGTTGCCAAGCCCTGGGAAGCTGCTGAAGGTTTGGAATGGGAAGTACCTTCACCTGCACCGTTCCACACCTTTGAGAATCCACCCAAGTTGGATGCCACTGCAACGCGCGTGATTGGCTAAGCAATGACGCCCGAGCAACGTAAAAACAACCTCCGCTTAGGCCTGATCTTGGCCTCGGTGGCGGTGGTGTTCTTCGTGGGCTTCTTTGCCAAGATTGTTCTGTTGAATCACTGAGACCATGGCTTCACCACGTCATAACCTGCTGATGTTCAAAAAACTCGTCGTTGTGGCGGCTGGGATGTTTGCGTTCGGTTATGCCTTGGTGCCCATGTACAAAGCAATTTGTGAGTTCACTGGCATCAACATCTTGGCGCTGGGTGAGCGTGAGATTCCAGGTTCTGGTAATGCACGTGCAAAAGCCAAAAACACGCAAGTGGATGAGAGCCGCACCATCACGGTGGAGTTCGATGCCAATGCGCGTGGTCCTTGGAAGTTCAAGCCTGCACAAAACTCTATGCAAGTGCATCCGGGCGAAATGATGACGGTGATGTATGAATTTGAAAACGTGCAAGACCGTGTCATGTCAGCCCAAGCCATTCCCAGCTATGCGCCACGCCAAGCGGCGGCGCATTTCAACAAGTTGGAATGTTTCTGTTTTAACCAATACACCTTGGCGCCAGGCGAGAAAAAGCAATGGCCCGTGGTGTTTGTGATTGACCCTAAGTTGGCCAAAGACGTGACCACCATTACTTTGTCGTACACCTTCTTCGAAGTGGGATCCAAAACACCAGCGGCGCCAACGGCTGCGCTGGGTGTGTCCTACAAAACGGGGGTGGGCGTATGAGTAACAAGGTGTCGCTCATGCGTTCGGTCAAAGCCGTGGCATGGTCGTTTTTGGGAATTCGCAAAAGTAGCGAGTTCCAAGAAGATATTGACAAGATCACACCCTTGCATGTGCTGGGTGTGGGCTTGGTTGCAGGTTTGTTGTTTGTGGTCGGTTTGATCGTTTTGGTCAATCTGGTCGTCGCGAAATAAAGAAGGAGTGGATATGAGTAGCACCTCACACGGCTCAACGCCTTACTACTACGTACCCCATGCATCACGCCATCCGGCGATGGCTGCATTGGGATTGTTCTTCGTGATTCTTGGCGCAGGCCAGTGGGTCAACGGGGTGGAGTGGGGCAAGTACAGCTTGTTCTTTGGCCTCGTGTTTTGGCTGGGCGTGCTTTACCAATGGTTTGGTGATGCCATCGCCGAGAGCGAAGGCGGTCAGTATGGTCACAAGATTGACCTGTCCTACCGCTGGAGCATGAGCTGGTTCATCTTCTCTGAAGTAATGTTCTTTGGCGCATTTTTCTCTGCGCTGTGGTGGGCGCGTGCGCACTCGGTGCCGATGTTGGGCAACTTGGACAATGCCTTGTTGTGGCCTGATTTCAAAGCCGTGTGGCCGACAGCGGCAGCAGGCATGACAGCTTCACCCGCTGGCATCATCGAGCCCTTCCAAACCATGACACCGTTTTGGTTGCCGACCATCAACACAGCGTTGTTGTTGACCTCGGGCGTGACCCTGACGATTGCACATCACGCTTTGATTGAAAACAAGCGCGATACAACGATCAAGTTCATGTGGCTCACCGTGCTGTTGGGTGTGGTGTTCTTGTTTGTGCAAGGCTACGAATATGCCCACGCCTACAGCGACATGAACCTCAAGCTCAGCTCAGGTGTGTATGGCTCTACGTTTTACATGCTCACAGGCTTCCACGGCTTTCACGTGTTCTTGGGCATGTTGATGTTGTTGGTGATTACCTTGCGCTTGCAAAAAGGCCATTTCACAGCCGACAAGCACTTCGGTTTCGAAGGTGCAGCTTGGTACTGGCACTTTGTGGACGTGGTGTGGTTAGGTTTGTACATCTTGGTGTACTGGATGTAACTACCTGCTTGAATGCAACAAAGGCCGCATGTGCGGCCTTTGTTTTTGGTGATGTCGTTTACTGTCCAGGTGCAATGCCTGTGGGGTGTATGTAGCCCAAATGCCAACCTATCAAAATACAAATAAACAAGACAATCGAAATACCCACCCGAAGTCCCAAAGCTTTCACCATATGGCCTGACTGTGTTTTGCCGCTGCGCCCATTGCGCATCATGAAGACCAAGGCAGAACCCAAGCTGGCAAGAATGGCTAAGAAGGCAAGTGCAACAATGAATTTCATGCGCATCATTATCTCCATCCCACGCACCCGTGCTTTTGCATGGGTGACACTGGCCATGCTGGTGGGGGTGGCTTTGACTGTGCGTTTGGGTTTTTGGCAGCTTTCGCGTGCGGCTGAAAAAGAAGCCCGTCATGCCGCCATCGTGGCGCAGATGACCGCACCTGTGCGTGATACCACCGCTTTTTTGGCGCAACCTACCCAGTTTGAACAGTTGCACCAACGTGTTGCGCTACAAGGTGAATGGTTGCCCGAGTACACCGTATTTTTGGATAACCGACCTATGAACGGACGTGCTGGATTCTGGGTGCTCACACCTTTGCAATTGAATGCCTCGACGCGCGTGTTGGTGCAACGTGGTTGGGTGCCTCGTCACCAGCTGGACAGAACCCTGCTGCCCGCGATTCAAACCCCTTCAGGCGTGGTGCAAGTGCAAGGGCGCATTGCGCCGCCGCCTTCGCGTTTGATGGCCTTGAGTACCGAGTCAGACGTGACAGCGGATGCATCATCGCCCTCTAAGATTCGGCAAAATCTCAACCTAGATGCTTATGCCGCTCAAACCGGTGGTGCATTGGTTGCCGTTGTGCTGCAAACCGATTCAGCTTCTGAAGGTCTGTTGCGCGACTGGCCAGAAATTGCGGCAGGGGTGGAAAAAAACCTTGCTTATGCTTTCCAGTGGTTTGCGCTCGCTGCGCTGCAGCTGATGCTCTACATTTGGTTCCAATTCATTCAACCTTATCGCCATGCAAGACGCTCCTCGTTCTAAATCACAACACCCCTTAGGTCTGACGGTGTATGACTTGCCTTCGCCCACCGATGTCGCGCAAACCGATGCCAAGCGCACGGCCATGGGCCGCTTGCGCATGTTGCTGGTGTTGTTGGTGTGTGCTGCGCCTGTGGTGGCGTCGTACTTCACCTACTACGTGGTGCGCCCTGAAGGTCGTCGGAACTTTGGCGACTTGATTGAGCCTGTACGCGCCTTGCCCGATGTGAAAGCACAAGCATTGAATGGCGATGTGTTGCCGTTGCCCTCGCTTAAAGGCCAATGGTTGTTGATCAGTGTGAGCGGTGGAAATTGCCAAGCCGACTGCCAGCAGCAGCTGTATTTGCAACGCCAAATCTTGGCGGGGTTGGGTAAAGACCGTGCGCGCACAGAGTGGGTTTGGCTGGTGTCTGACAACGCCGACATTCCAAGCAACATCATGCCTGGTCTGAAAGAAGCTACGGTGTTGCGCGTGAGCCCTGATGCCTTGGTGCAATGGCTAGAGCCGGCCCAAGGCCAACAGTTGCAAGACCATTTGTATTTGGTGGATCCACACGGCCAATGGATGATGCGCTTTCCTGCCAAGTTGTCAGCCGAGGGCGCATTGAAAACCAAGCGTGACATTGAACGCTTGTTGCGAGCTGCCGCTTCATGGGATGAGGCGGGTCGCTGAGACCCCACTGCGCTAAGAGACATGACCGAAAACCTTTACAACCTCACACCGGTGTTGCACCTGCTCACCATGGGTGCCTTGGTGGCCATGGTGCCTTTGTGCTGGGTGTGGTTGCGTAATCCGCAGGCTTCAACGGCGCGCCGCGTGCAAGTGCTGACCTTGATGACTTTGTTCATCACCTTTGATTTGGTGTTGTTTGGTGCCTTCACCCGTTTGACCGATTCTGGGTTGGGCTGCCCTGATTGGCCTGGCTGTTACGGCCACGCCAGCCCTGTAGGGGCTCAGTCGGCCATTGCTTTTGAACAAAACCAAATGCCGGATGGTCCAGTCACACACACCAAGGCCTGGATTGAAATGGTTCACCGCTATATGGCGATGGCCGTGGGCGGTTTGATTTTGACCTTGACTGCTTTTGCATGGGTGCGGCGCTGGCGCTCAGACGCCACCAGCGGTGTGTTGTGGCCGACGGTCACGTTGTTGTGGGTGTGTGTGCAGGGCGCATTTGGTGCATTGACCGTCACCATGAAGTTGTTTCCCCTCATCGTCACATTGCATTTGGTCGGAGGTTTGGTGCTGCTGGCTTTGTTGACTGTGCAGGTCCAACGCCAACGTTTGGCAAGTCAGCGCAGCGCATCGGTTGTGTTGCGCCCCTTGTTGTATGGTGCGACCTTGGTGGGTTTGTTGCTGTTGACGTTGCAGGTGTTGCTGGGTGGTTGGGTCAGTACCAACTATGCGGTGTTGGCCTGCAACACCTTTCCGCAATGCCAAGGCAGTTGGTGGCCCTTGATGAACTTTGAACAGGGCTTCACGTTATGGCGCCACTTGGGCGTGGACGCGAATGGCCAACCGTTGGTATTTGAATCGCTCACCGCCATTCACTATGTGCATCGCTTGGTAGCCTATGTGGTGTTGGTTTATTTGGCTTTACTTGCGATGTCGCTGCGCCACGTCCGTGGTTTGCGAACTTCAGCGCATGTGCTGTTCTTGTGTTTGTTGTTGCAGTTGCTCACGGGAGTGACGAACGTGATGTTCGATTGGCCACTGTTTTTTGCGGTGCTGCACACGGGTGGCGCTGCCGCTCTGGTGGTCGTGCTGATGTGGATATTGACCGGTGCGCATCCTTCGCGCAGCACGGTGTTGAATTGATTGTGATGAGACCCGTTTTATGAGCCTCGCTTCTCCCTTCCTCTCTCGTTGGCGCCAGTTCAATGCGTTGACCAAACCGCGCGTGATTCAACTCATTGTGTTCTGCGCCCTGATTGGCATGGTCTTAGCCGTGCCCGGCGTGCCGTCTTGGCCCGAGGTGCAATTGGCGTTGCTGGCGTGTTTGGGTATTTGGTTTGTGGCCGGTGCGGCAGCCGCTTTTAATTGCTTGGTCGAAAAGGGCATTGATTCGCGCATGAAACGGACGGCGTGGCGACCGACTGCCAAAGGTGAGCTGAGCGACCGCGAAACCTTGCTGTTCTCCACGCTCATGTGCGCTGTAGGTTCGCTGATTTTGTATGTGTGGGTGAACCCGCTCACCATGTGGCTGACCTTCGCCACTTTTGTGGGCTATGCGGTGGTTTACACCGTCATCTTGAAGCCACTCACACCGCAAAACATTGTGATTGGTGGTGCATCAGGGGCTATGCCACCGGTGTTGGGTTGGGCCGCTATGGCGGGTGAGGTGAGCCCCGAGGCTTTGATTTTGTTTCTCATCATTTTCCTGTGGACGCCGCCGCATTTTTGGGCGTTGGCCTTGTATCGCGTGGAAGACTACCGCAAGTCGGGCTTGCCCATGCTGCCTGTGACACATGGCAATGAATTCACGCGTTTGCAAATCTTGCTCTACACCTTTGTGTTGTTTGCAGCTTGCTTGATGCCCTTCATCTACCGCATGAGTGGTTGGTTTTATTTGGTGAGCGCAGTGATTTTGAGTCTAGGATTCTGTGGCTATGGCTGGGCCTTGTGGCGGAATTACTCAGATGAGCTGGCGCGCAAGACCTTTCGCTTTTCTTTGATTCACCTCAGCCTGTTGTTTGCAGTGCTTTTGATTGACCATTACCTCTGATGTTTTCATACACACGCCGATATTTGTTGTCTGCTTTGGCTGTGTTTGCCTTGGCAGCGTGCAGTCCCGATAAGCCGAAGTTCAACGCCATTGACATCACGGGTGCCGACTACGCCAAGGGCTTCACCTTGACCGACCACAACGGCCAAAGTCGCAGCCTTTCAGAGTTCAAAGGCAAAGTGGTGGTGCTGTTTTTTGGTTATACGCAATGCCCCGATGTGTGTCCTACCTCGATGGTGGAGTTGGCGGAAGTCAAGCGCCTGATGGGTGCTGATGGCGACAAACTGCAAGGTGTGTTTGTGACGGTAGACCCCGCGCGCGACACCGCCGAGTTGCTCAAGGCCTATATGGCCAACTTCGATCCCACGTTTGTGGCTTTCATTCCCACGCCCGAGCAATTGGCGGCGGTCGCCAAGGACTACAAGATTTATTACAAAAAGGTGGACGGCAAAACACCCACCAGTTACACCATGGACCACTCTGCCGGTAGCTATGTGTATGACACCCAAGGCAACTTGCGTCTCTACAGTCGCTATGGTGTGGGCACACAGGTGTTGGCGCAGGATATACAGACTTTGCTGAAAACAACGCCTTGATGTTGCGCTGACGCGTGGCTTCAAAAGAAAAGGGCCACCGTGCAAAACATGGCGGCCCTTTGCGTTGGTGTGTACGCTTTAAGCGTATTCAGCCAAAGCCGTTTTCATCTTCTTCATGGCCGCGACTTCGATTTGACGAATGCGCTCAGCGCTCACGCCGTATTCGGCCGCCAAGTCGTGCAGCGTCATGCCGCCTGAGCCGTTGTCTTGCACTTTGAGCCAACGCTCTTCCACGATGCGGCGGCTGCGCTCATCCAGCACATTCAGCGCAGCGGCAATGCCGTCAGATGCCAGTACATCGCGTTGGTGCGCGGCAATCATGGCGGTGGGCTCATGGTTGGTGTCGGTCAAGTAGGCGATGGGGCCAAAGGCCTCGTCGCTGTCTTCGTTGGGCGTGGGGTCAAGTAGCACATCGCCGCCGGACATGCGCATTTCCATCTCCAGCACTTCTTCGGGTTTGACGTTCAGCTTGGTCGCGACCGCGTTCACTTCTTGTGGGTTGAGGGTGTTGCGGTGGGTGGCTTCGGCAGCGTCAGCCTTGAAGCCTTGCTTCATCGAGCGCAGGTTGAAAAATAGTTTGCGCTGGGCCTTGGTGGTGGCCACTTTGACCATGCGCCAGTTTTTCAAGATGTATTCGTGAATCTCGGCCTTGATCCAGTGCAAGGCGTAGCTCACCAAACGCACGCCTTGGTCGGGGTCGAAGCGTTTGACAGCTTTCATCAAACCGATGTTGCCTTCTTGAATCAGGTCAGCGTGAGGCAGGCCATAACCCAAGTATTGGCGTGACACCGACACCACCAAACGCAGGTGCGACAGCACCAGCTTTCCAGCGGCTTCGAGGTCGTTGTTGTCTTTGAGTTGACGCGCAAACGCCTGCTCCTGCTCAGGTGTGAGCATGGGCAAACGGTTGGCAGCCGTGATGTAGGCATCAAGGTTGCCCAGCGACGGAACCAGTGCCCAAGGGTTGGAAATGGCGAGTGGCTGATGGGTGATTGCAGTCATGGAATTAGTCCTTTCGGATAACTAAAACGTATATTAGCACTCCCACATAAAGAGTGCTAAACCCTGCTGAGTTTATGGGTTAACCCTTGGTAAAAGATGTCTTTTGATACTGTGTTTTTTAACATTTACTGAAAATAATCACAGTATTTAAGGAGCCCGCTATGCCCCCCATGACTTTGGAGCGAATTGCCGTGCAGTGCTGCAAGAGCTGCGCGCACGTGCTCAATTCCGATTTGTCCGAAACCCAGCTGCGTTGTGGCTTGGGCTATTACATCCAGCCACCGCTCACGCGCAAGCAAGGCCGCATGGATAGCTATCCCGTTGTTGAGGCGCACGAGCGCTGCGGCCGTTGGCGCGACAGCTTGAAGGGCGTTTTAAAGCCCTGAGCGGCTTAGCCCAAGAGGGCGTCGGCAAACTCTTGAGCGCTGAAGGTTTCGAGGTCTTCCACGGCTTCGCCTACGCCGATGAAATACACAGGCACGGTAGAGCCAGCCATCGCCACACGGCCTTTGCCCCACAGGGCAATGGCTGCTAACACGCCGCCTTTGGCGGTGCCGTCGAGCTTGGTGACGATGAGGCCGGTCAAGCCCAGCGCTTCATCAAACGCCTTGACTTGGGCGAGGGCGTTTTGGCCCGTGTTGCCGTCAATGACCAGCAGCACTTCGTGCGGGCCAGTGTCATCGGCTTTTTGCACCACACGTTTGATTTTTTTCAGCTCTTCCATCAAGTGCAGCTGCGTGGGCAAGCGGCCTGCGGTGTCGACCAGCACCACGTCTTTGCCGCGTGCACGGCCTGCGGTGACGGCATCAAAGCTCACAGAGGCAGGGTCGCCGCCTTCTTGGCTGACGATTTCCACCGTGTTGCGTGTTGCCCAAACCGCCAGTTGCTCACGCGCCGCTGCTCGGAAGGTGTCGGCCGCAGCCAGTAGTACCGAAGCACCGCTGTCGCTCAAGTGGCGGGTGAGTTTGCCAATCGAGGTGGTCTTGCCTGCGCCATTGACGCCCGCCACCATGATGATGGTGGGCTTGTGTGCGCCGATGGTGAGGGGTTTCTCAAGTGGCTTGAGCAGCTCGGCAATCGAAGCGGCCAAGAGCGCCTTGACGGCGGAGGGCTCGGTGGTGGCGGTGTCTTTGACGCGTTTTTTCAAGTCAGTCAGCAAGTACTCGGTGGCTTGCACGCCCGCATCGGCCATGAGCAGGGCGGTTTCGAGTTCTTCATAAAGCGTGTCATCAATCTTGGTTCCCGTGAACACGGTGCTGATGCTCATCCCCGTGCGGCGCAGGCCTTGGCCTAAGCGGGCCATCCAGCTGGCGCGTGGACGCTCGGCAGGCATCTGCTGTGGTGTTGCGTCAGATGATGCGGCGTTCTCGGGTGTGACGGTGCTGTGGCCAGCGGTGTCGGCAACAGGCTGGCCAGTGATTTTTTTCTTGAAGAAGCTAAACATGTGTGGGGGTTTCTAGAATCAGTCCATTCTATGAAAACCCACAAACGACATTCTTTCTCCGCAACCCCAGCCAAACCCGCCGTTGAGAAACGACACAAAGGTGCAGGCGAGGTGCGCATCATTGGCGGCGAATGGCGCCGCACCAAATTGCCGGTGGCTTTGAAGCCTGGCTTACGCCCCACACCCGACCGCGTGCGCGAGACTTTGTTCAACTGGCTTGGCCAGTCGCTCGTGGGCTGGCGTTGTGTGGATCCGTTCGCGGGTACAGGCGCGTTGGGTCTTGAAGCTGCCTCACGCGGTGCGGCCCATGTGCAAGTGTGCGAGCTCGACCCCGTTTTGGTGGAACAACTCAGCAGCCAAGTGAATCGCCTCAAGGCGACCAATGTGCATGTGTTGCGCACCGATGGTGTGGCGTGTTTGAGGCAGCTCAGCGCAGCGAGCGTGGATTTGATTTTCATTGACCCGCCGTTTGATGGCGCCTTGTTTGAGCCCGCTTTGCAAGCCGCCGCCAAAGCGGTGAAGGCCGATGGCTATGTGTACCTTGAAGCTCCTGTGGCGTGGACGGATGAACAGTTGGCACCTGTGGGTCTGACGCTGCATCGCCACCTCAAGGCGGGGGCGGTGCATGCGCACCTGCTGCGCCGAATTGCATAATCAGTTTTAACTTTTAGAAGCACTTAGGAGCACTCATGTCCAAGCAAGTTGTGGCCATTTATCCCGGCACCTTTGACCCCATCAGCTTGGGCCATGAAGATATCGTGTTGCGTGCGGCGGCCATGTTTGACAAAGTCATCTTGGCTGTAGCCACGGCGCACCACAAAAAAACATTGTTCACCTTGGACGAGCGCATGGACATGGCGCGCGAGGCCATGGCCGCGCATCCCCAAGTGGAAGTGGTGCCCTTCACCGGCTTGGCCCGTGACTTTGTGCGCAGCCACAACGCCACCGTGATGGTGCGCGGTGTGCGCACCGTGACTGACTTTGACTACGAGTTTCAACTCGCCGGCATGAACCGTGAGCTGATGCCCGAGGTGGAAACCGTGTTCCTGACACCCAGTGCCAAATACCAATTCATCTCCAGCACCTTTGTGCGCGAAATCTCTTTGCTGGGTGCGGGTGACGATGGCCAAAACTTGGTGTCTGCAGGTGTTTACAAACGCTTGCTGGTCAAGCGCGCGGCCAAGTGACTGACTTCCTCCTCATCCGCCACGGCGAGACCGCGTGGAACCGTGAGCTACGCTTTCAAGGCCAGCTCGATGTACCGCTCAATGACATGGGCTTTGAACAAGCCCAGCGCTTGAAAATCCGCATGGTGCAAGCCTTGGCCGAATGGCAAGTGCAAGGCCGTGCGCCCACCAGACTCATCAGCAGTGATTTGCTGCGCGCTCAACAAACCGCGCAACCCTTGGCCGAGGTGCTGGGTCACACCTGCCTCTTGAACACAGGCCTGCGCGAGCAGTGCTACGGCATGTTTGAAGGTATGCGCAGCCCTGACATCCAAACCCAACACCCCGAGGCATGGCAGCGCTGGCTGGCCTTTGATGCTGATGTAGCGGTGGAGGGTGCGGAGACCACCCGCGCATTTCATGACCGCGTGATTGTCACACTTCAAGAGCTGGCGCAGCAATACACTGGTGAACATGTGGTGGTAGTCACGCATGGTGGCGTGCTCGACATGGTCTGGCGTCATGCGCAAGCTTTGTCGTTGAGTGGGCCGCGCGTGTGTGACATTCCCAATGCAGGCCTCAACCAGGTGGCTTGGCGTGATGGCGGTTTGCACATTCAGCTGTGGGCCGATGCCACGCACTTGGCGGATTTGCCTGAGCAGCCGGTGTACAGCCAAAAACGTCTGCTTGAAACACACGCCAGCGGTGTGGCCTAAATACCGCGTCACATGGCGGCGTTGGGCAAGCAGGGATAATTGCTTTTTTGTTTAGCCCACCGACGGATTTTTATGGCCTTGATGATCACCGACGAATGCATCAACTGCGATGTGTGTGAGCCCGAGTGCCCGAATGAAGCCATCTTCTTAGGGCCTGAGATTTACGAAATTAATCCTGACAAATGCACTGAGTGCGTGGGCCATTTTGACGAACCACAATGCGTGCAGGTGTGCCCCGTGGCGTGCATTCCTGTGAACCCCGAGCGGGTGGAGGGGCGTGATGCGCTGCTGGCCAAGTTTCGGCTCTTGCAGCAGACCGCGCAGTAACCCAGCTTTTGATTTTGTAGCGCACTGCGCTTCATGGGCTTGATGCCGCAGGCACCGCTTTGGCGGTGCTTTTCTTTTTGGGTGTTGCGTTGGGAGCCACGGCTGTGAAGTAGGGACTTGGCGGCTTGCGGGTGTGTTTGCCTGTGTGCTTACTGCTGTTCGGTAGCAGCTCATTGTTTGTCAGGCTGACAGGTGGTGCATTCGGTGCGCTGATTCGTACGGGGGCTGTTTGAACTGCTTGGCGTTCAGCTTGCAGCCTTTGCTTTTCAAGGGCTTGCGCATCGCGCAAGTCACTGGTGGCTGTGTTGCTTTTGTGTTGTCCTGTGGCGTGTAGCACAGAAGATGGTTTGACTTCTGTCGCGGCAGTGTTGCCACATTGGTTTGAGGTGCTGTAAGCCTCGCCGCAGCGGTACACCGTCTCGGCATGTGTGGGCATGATGCACCACGTGCTCAGAGTGAAGGTAAGGATCAGTGCCTTGAGCGTAGGCACACTGCCCACACACTTACTGCCCAGCCGCAATATTTGCAAACTAGCGGGCGTCAGCCCCTTTGGTTGGCGTTGTTTCAGCATGGATAGTCCCCGTCTTCTCAGTGCCAGGCAGCGTGGCCGGCCGAGGTGGTTTGGGCCGGGGCGGCTTGGCGGTGTGAATCATTTGCGTGGCTTTCACCATGTCGCCCGCAAGCAAATGCGGCAAGGCCAAGCTGGTGCGTGTGATGCAGTCTTCAATGGCGGTGCGTTGATCGGGGGCTGGTTTTTTCAGCACCCAGTTCGCAACCTCTGATTTCACACCGGGATGACCAATGCCAATGCGCAGTCTCCAGTACTGGTCTGTGCCAAGCTGTGCATGGATGTCGCGCAAACCATTGTGACCCGCATGGCTGCCACCGAGTTTGAGTTTGGCTTCGCCAGGTGTGATGTCCAACTCGTCGTGTACCACCAAAATTTCTTGTGGCTGAATTTTGAAAAAACGCGCCAACGCACCCACCGATTTGCCCGAGAGGTTCATGAAAGTTTGCGGCTCCAGCAGCCACACGTTCTCTCCTTTGACCGAGGTGCGAGCGACCAAACCGTGGTAAGCCCGATCGGGTTGGAGTGTGACCTTGAGGTCGCGTGCCACCGTGTCTATCCACCAAAAGCCGGCGTTGTGACGCGTGGCTTCATATTCAGTGCCGGGGTTGCCTAGGCCAACAAGTAGCTTGATCATGAGAGGATTATTCCAAAAGCAAAACGGCCCACCGAGGTGGGCCGCTCAAAGTCATCTCTAAAAGAGATTACTTCTTCTTTTTGTTGTCGCCAGCAGCAGCGGCGGCTTCTTGAGGTGTAGGTGCCTCAGCCTTGGTTGCGACCACAGCCACCAACACAGGGTTGGAGTTGCCAGGCGCCACCACAGTCACGCCTGCGGGCAGGGTGATATCTTTGGCGTGCAAAGAGTGACCTTTGGTCAAGTTGCTCAAGTCCACAGCGATGAATTCAGGCAAATCTTTTGGCATGCAAGAGATTTCCAATTCAGTGGCGATGTGGTTGATCAAGCATTGGTCAACTTTCACGGCTGGAGAGTTTTCTTCACCAGAGTAGTGCAAAGGCACTTTTTTCTTCATCTTGGTGTTGGCATCGATGCGTTGGAAATCGATGTGCAAGACGAGTTGTTTGTAGGGGTGGTATTGCACGTCGCGCAACAACACTTCGGTTGTTTTGCCAGCAAATTCCATTTGCAAGACAGACGCGTGGAAAGCTTCTTTCTTCAAGGCGTGCCACAAAGCGTTGTGATCGATTTCGATCAATGTGGGTTCAGCGGTGCCACCATAGACGATGCCAGGTGTACGGCCAGTGATACGCAGACGGCGGCTCGCACCCGTTCCCTGCTTAGCGCGCTCAAAAGCGACAAATTTCATAATTAACTCCAGTAAGAACCCACCGCGACCAGTGTGGCTCCAGTTTCAAAAATAGGCTGCATAAGAATGCAGCCCGGGGTCGATGTTCGACGACTTGGACGCTGGCTGTTTAGAACAGCTGGTCTTGGTCGGAGAACAAACTCATGACCGACTCGCCGCTGGCAATGCGTTGGATCGTTTCAGCGATCAACGGAGCCACGGTGAGCTGGCGGATTTTCTTGCAGGCGCGGCCCGCTTCGCTCAAAGGAATGGTGTTGGTCACCACGACTTCGTCGAGGGCATCGCCTTTGGCAATGCGTTCAATCGCAGGGCCAGAGAAGATGGGGTGAGTGCAGTAGGCATACACCTGCTTGGCACCACGTGTTTTCAACACTTCAGCGGCTTTCACCAAAGTGCCTGCGGTGTCGATCATGTCGTCCATGATCACGCAGTTACGCCCTTCGATGTCGCCAATGACGTTCATCACTTCAGACACGTTGGCTTTGGGGCGGCGCTTGTCGATGATGGCCAAATCGCAACCGAGTTGCTTAGCCAAAGCGCGGGCGCGCACCACGCCACCCACATCGGGTGACACCACGATCAGGTCGTCGTAGTTCTTCGTGCGCAAGTCGCCCAGCAGCACAGGTGATGCGTAAATGTTGTCGACGGGAATGTCGAAGAAGCCTTGAATTTGGTCAGCGTGCAAGTCCATGGTCAACACGCGTGCCACGCCAGCGGTTTGCAGCAAATCAGCCACCAGCTTGGCAGAGATTGGCACACGGCTTGAACGAGGACGACGGTCTTGGCGGGCATAGCCGAAGTAGGGAATGACTGCACTGATGCGCTCTGCTGAGGCGCGCTTCAAAGCGTCGACCATGATCAGCAATTCCATCAAGCTTTCGTTGGTGGGTGCACAAGTGCTTTGCACCACGAACACATCGCGGGCACGAACGTTTTGGTTGATTTCGACGGTGACTTCGCCGTCAGAGAAGCGACCCACATGTGCTGCGCCAACTTCGATGCCGAGATGGGTTGCAATTTCGGCGGCCAAAGTAGGATTGGCATTGCCGGTAAAGACCATGAAGTCGGGGGTGTGGTTCGACATGATGACGTGTGACTTTCGCTTCAAGACCAATGACGCAATAAGTCGTCACTTGCAAACCAAGCACAGATGTGCTTTTTAGAATTAAGCACTTTGTGCTTTTAAAACATTTGGCAGGGGAAGAAGGACTCGAACCTTCGAATGCCGGAATCAAAATCCGGTGCCTTAACCAACTTGGCGACTCCCCTACACAGGTCAGGCGCTTTGCAGCGACCAACCGTTAACTTTCGCTAGCTGCCCACCCCGCTTGTGGATGAACTGCCATATTGCTGCAAATCTGCATTTGCCAGTGGTGTGGGGCTGAGTCAATCAGCACATCATCAGGTAACTGGGCAAACACTGCGCTGCCAGATCCGGTCATGCGTGGGCTTAATCCAAAAGAACCTAGCCACTGAAGGGCTTCGGTGATCTCTGGGCACAACGCTTGGGCCACTGGCTGCAAGTCATTACGGCCAAAACCGTAAGGATTAACAGCGAAGACCGGCATTGTAGCAGTTTCTGTGGCGCGTTGCAGCTCTGGGTGACGAAAAATTTTTGCAGTCTCCAAACCTGTGTTCGGTTTGACCACCGCGAAGCGTGCGGCGGGCACATCAATCGGCGTGATTTGCTCGCCAATGCCTTCCACCCAAGCGTTGTGTCCACCCAAGAAAAATGGCACATCGGCGCCTAAGGCCAAACCCAAGGGCATGAGCTTGGACAGCGGCCAATTCAAACCCCATAAACGGTTCAGCGCCAATAACGTCGTGGCGGCATCCGATGAGCCACCTCCCATGCCCGCTTGTGCTGGAATGTGTTTTTCAATCGCGATGTGTGCGCCGAAGGGTGTGCCACTGGCACGTTGCAGTGATTGCGCTCCACGCATGACCAGGTCATCAGCAGGCAGCGCTATCGTGAGGTCTTCGCGTTCAATCACGCCATCGTCGCGCACGTCAAAGTGCAGGGTGTCGCACCAGTCAATCAACATGAAGACCGATTGCAACAAGTGGTAACCGTCGTCGCGTCGACCTGTGATGTGCAAAAACAGGTTGAGTTTGGCCGGGGCTAAGACGTGGTGGAGCGAACGCATGGTTTACTGGTCAAGTTTGATGCGCAGTGTCACTTCGGGCGCGGGGCTGGTGCGGCGTGCGGAGAGTGCGCCTTGCGACACGGCAGACAAATCGGCCAGCCAGCCAGCGGCTTTGACATCGCGGCCTTGCAGCCAGCCAAAGAGCGCATCAACAGGTAGTGCGGCACCCGTGGTTTTTTCGGTCAGCTCGGCCAGTGAGTTGAAGTATTGGTACTTGCCGCCATCGCTGAGTTGAACCACGTGTGGCGTCCATTGCAATGCACCGAGTGTGGTGCCCAGCGGGGAATACAAATCAAGCTCGCCGTTTTTGGCGTCACCACGCAAGGAGAAGCTAGCGCTCATGGAGGAAGGGGCGTCGCCCAACACTTGCACGCTGATGCGACCTTGCCATTCAGGGCTGTTGGTTGATTGTTCGGTACTCACGGGTTTGGCCGTGCGGCTTGGTGTGGCGCACCCAGCCAGCGTGAATCCGATGCACAGGGCAAGCCACCAACCGCGCATGGTTTACAGCGCGGGTTTGAGGCGTTGCAATGTTTCTTGCAAGGTCTCGTTGTTGGGGGCGGTGCTCAGGCCTTCACGCCAAACTTGGACAGCTTCGTCTTGGCGCTTCATCTTCCACAGCACTTCGCCTAAGTGGGCTGCAATTTCAGCGTCTGCACGGCCTTTGTAGGCTTTTTGTAAATAGCTCAGGGCCGAACCCAAGTTGCCCAAACGAAACTCAACCCAGCCCAAGCTGTCGGTTATGAAAGGATCATCCGGTGCAAAAGTGAGGGCTTTGACAATGAGTTGCTTGGCTTCGGGTAGGCGAATGTTGCGGTCTGCCAGCGAAAAACCCAAGGCGTTGTACGCGTTGTAGTAGCTTGGGTTTTGTGCGATGACTTGGCGCAGCAGCTTTTCCATCTGCTCGAGTTGGTTGAGCTTTTCGGCCAACATGGCTTGCTCATAAACCAAATCAGTGTCTTCGCCGCTGTTGGCCGCCAACAAATCAAAAGCGGCCTGCCATTGACGATGCTCGCGCAAAAGCTGCACCTCAGCCAGTACACGGCTGCGTTGCTCGTCCGCATTGTTGGCAGGAATTTGATGGATTAATTCACGTGCTTCACCCATCTTGCCTTGGCGAGCCAGCAAGGCAGCACGGCGTGTTTGGGCTTGGTTCAAACCACGTGTGCTGGTGTCGGTGGGGGCTTTGCTGGCAAGGCTGACATAGCGAGCCAATGAAGCTTCGGCCTCTTTGTCTTGGCCTTGCTCAAATTGCAACGAACCGAGCACCAGCCAAGCATCTGCTAGCTTGGGGTCTTTGCGGGTGATGGCTTGGAGTTGTTCTGTGGCTTCTTTGTAGCGCTCCAGCTCAATCAGCACGCGCACATAGCTCATGGCCATTTCTGTGCCGTCTTGTTTGCGCAAGCCTTGTTGCACCAGTGGCTCGGCTTCGGCTACCTTTTTGCCCATCAGCTCCATGGCCAGCAGGGTGGGGCCTTGGACTTTGATGTCAGCAGATTGACCTTTTTTGGCGGCGTCTAAGGCGCTGGTTATCTCATTGCTTGCTAAGCGCATGCGGCCCAAGCTGGTCCAAGCCGCAGCGCTTGTCGTGTTGTTCTTGTTCAGATAAGGCTCAAGCGCTTGTTGAGCGACGTTGGCTGCGCGTTTTTTGTCTGTCACGCGGGCGTAGTGGCGTGGAATCAAGTTGATGACGGCATCGCGTTCAGCATCTGGTGCAAGGGCGATTTCTTTTTTCAGCGGCTCCAAGCTTTCTGTCACTTGGTTCAGCGCCAACAAAATTTGTAGAACTTGGTTGTTGGCTTTGCGATCTTGTGGCCACGCCTGAGACCAAGAGCGGGCCGCCATCAACGCGCCATCGCCCGAACGGGCTTGAAGCGCAATCTCAACCGCGCGGTCATACAGCTGCACATCGTTGGATTTGCGAGCCGCATCGAGTAAGAGTGAAAAACCAGCGGCGGGCTCGCCTTGGCGCAGGTTCATCTCGCCCAACAAGATTTCGTAAAGCAACTCGCCGCTCATGGCTGAATTTTCGGTCTTGTCGGTTTCGCTGGCTTGGGCGTGGCCTGTGACGGGAACGGCGCAAGACGCGGCCGTTAAGAGCGCAAGGCGCAAGGCCCAAAGACGTGCAGCGGACAAGGGGAATTTCATCCTCGCATCATAATCGCTGACTGATTTTTCTTCCCCGTCTATGCCCGAATTACCCGAAGTTGAAGTGACCCGTTTGAGCTTTGCCAATCGCATTGCGGGCGCGCGCGTGACTGGGGTGCGTGTGGGAAAGCCTTTGCGTTGGCCTTTGGGCTGCGAGCCCGAGTTGCTCGTAGGCCGTCATGTGTTGAGCGTGCGACGACGTGGCAAGTATTTGCTGGTCGATTTGGACGAGGGGCTGCTTTTGTGGCATTTGGGCATGTCGGGTAGTTTGCTTTTCAGTCAGGACCGAAGCGCACCACAGGCCCATGACCACTTTGATTTGGACACCACCCAAGGCCTGCTGCGCCTGAACGACCCCCGTCGCTTTGGTGCGGTGGTGTTTGCACCCAGCGAGCAAAGCGCCGAAGCGGTCAAGCTGCTGGGGCACTTGGGGGTGGAGCCGTTGAATGGTGGTTTTGAGCTAGAGGCTTTTTATCAAGGTCTGCGCAAACGCAAACCCGCCATCAAGCAAGTGCTGTTGGCCGGTGAGCTGGTGGTGGGTGTGGGCAATATTTATGCGTCTGAAGCGCTGTTTCTGGCTGGCATTCGCCCCAGCACACGCGCTGATCGCATCAGCCGCCCTCGTGCAGAAAAGCTGCGCTTGGCGGTGATGGATGTGCTGGCCCGTGCGGTGAAAAAAGGCGGCAGTACTTTGCGTGATTTCTCTGCCGCCGATGGCAAGAACGGTTACTTTCAACTCGAAGCCCATGTGTATGACCGCGCCGGAGAGCCCTGCCGTGTGTGCGGCACCACAATTCGTCGTATTCAACAAGGTCAGCGTTCGACCTATTACTGCCCCATTTGCCAAAAACCATGACTGCAAAAAACAAAAGCTTTGGCGACACCGTTGTGGCGTGGCAAAAAAAGCATGGCCGCCACGACCTGCCGTGGCAAAACACGCAAGACCCGTATGCCGTGTGGCTGTCGGAAATCATGTTGCAGCAAACCCAAGTGGTCACCGTGCGCGAGTACTTCGCACGCTTCATGGCCCGTTTTCCCACGGTCGCTGATTTGGCCGCTGCGCACCAAGACGAGGTTTTAGGTTTGTGGAGTGGTTTGGGCTACTACAGCCGCGCCCGCAACATGCACCGCGCAGCGCAAGATGTGGTGGCTTTGCATGGGGGCGTGTTTCCGCGCAGTGCCGAAGCTTTGCAAACTTTGCCTGGCATTGGCCGTTCCACCGCAGCAGCGGTGGCATCGCTGTGCTTTGGCGAGCCGATTGCGATTTTGGATGGCAATGTCAAACGCGTGCTCACACGTTGTTTGGGCTTCAAAGAAGACTTGGCGTCCTCGCGTGTGGAAAAAGAATTGTGGGCGATTGCCCAAACCATGTTGCCCCAGCGAGATGTGGCAAACGTCATGCCGCGCTACACCCAAGGTGTGATGGATTTAGGGGCCACCGTGTGTACGCCCAAAAAACCGCAATGTGCGCAATGTCCTGTGACGGATGTTTGTGTGGCTAAGGCGGAAGGTCAGCCCGAGGCCTATCCCGTCAAAACACGCAAGCTCAAACGCACGTCAGAGCAGTTGTGGTTGTTGCATGCTGTCACGCGCCAAGGTGACGTGTGGCTCATGCAGCGCCCGCAAACAGGTGTGTGGGCGGGCTTGTATTGCTTGCCAGTGTTTGAAAGTTTTGACACCTTACTAGCCGCCTTGCCAGCCAAGCACCACGCACGGTTACAAGAGGGCGGGGTGTTCAAACATGTGCTGACGCACAAAGACTTGCACTTGCATCCCGTGCAGCTGAGTTTGCCGAGCACCTTGAAGTTGGGTGCTCCGATGGGAGAGGGTCAATGGGTGACAGAGGCCGATTGGCCCGCCTTGGGGCTACCTGCACCTATCCGAAAGCTGCTAGCAGCTTAAGGCGCGACGTCTAGCTCGCGGTGACGCTTGAGCGTGACCCAATCTTGCGCAAAGCGCTTAGCGAGCAACTCCACCAAATACACCGAGCGGTGCTGTCCACCGGTGCAACCAATGGCAACCGTCACATAACTGCGATGGTCTAGGTTGAGGTCGGGTAGCCACGTGTTCATGAAGTCGGTGATTTGGCTCGCCATCTTTTCCACCGCGCCATGTTCGGCCAACCAGTCAGCCACTGGCGCATCGCGCCCTGTGAGCGGGCGCAAGGCCGGTTCGTAGTGTGGGTTGGGCAGCATCCGCACATCGAACACATAGTCGGCATGCACGGGAATGCCGCGTTTGAAAGCAAAAGATTCAAACATCAAGGTCAGCTGCGTGGCGGGCGCCGAGATGAGTGATTTGATATAGCCCTGCAACTTGCTGCTGAGCAACAAGCTGGTGTCGATGATGTGCGACTCTTCGCGCAGTTCAGACAGCAGTTCGCGCTCTAGCTCAATGGCTTCGACCAAATCGCGCTGCTGGTCGCGCACCACATCTTGCCCATCCTGACGCGAGAGCGGGTGACGACGGCGCGTTTCAGAAAAACGATGCACCAAGATTTCGGTGGTGGCATCTAAGAACAGCATGCGCACATCCACGTCCATCAGGCGCAAATGGGCCAGCTGAGCGGGCACCAAAGGCAGCGAGCTGGCGCTGCGAACATCCATCGCAATGGCGACTTTGCCGATGCTTTGTTGTTCTTCCAATTGCACAAAAGGCAGCAGCAATTCGGGTGGCAGGTTGTCCACGCAGTAGTAGCCAGCGTCTTCTAGCGCGTTCAAAGCCACGGACTTGCCCGAGCCCGACATGCCTGTGATGAGCACCAGTTCTTGTTTCATGGTTTGCCAGTCTTTGCAGAGGTTTGAAGCATCTCACGTGCGTGGGCAAGGGTGGTGTCTGATACCTTTTCGCCGCCCAACATGCGTGCAATTTCGTTCACACGTGCATCGGTACTCAGAGCGTTAACTTGACTTGAGGTGCCTTGCGCATCGCTGTGTTTGGACACCACCAAGTGATGGTCGGCACACGCGGCAACTTGTGGCAAGTGGGTCACGGCCAACACTTGACGGTCTTTGCCGAGTTGCTTCATCAAACGGCCCACGGTTTCGGCCACAGCACCGCCTACGCCTGAATCGACCTCGTCAAAGATGAGAGTTTGCGCTGTGCCGAGTTCACTGGTGGTGACGGCAATAGCCAAGGCCATGCGCGACAGCTCGCCGCCTGAGGCCACTTTGCCCACTGGGCGTGGCGTGCTGCCGGGATGGCCTGCCACCAAGAAGGTGATGCTTTCTAAGCCGCTGGCGGTGGGTTGCTCGGTTTTGTCCAGCTGTACCTCAAAGCGGCCGCCTTGCATGCCCAAACCTTGCATGGCTAGGGTGATGGCGGTTGCGAGCTTGGGTGCGGCTTGTGTGCGGGCTTGCGAAATTTTGCGAGCTTCAGCCTGGTAGACCGCTGCGGCTTTTGCTTCTGTGGCCTCAAGTGCTTCAAGGTCGGTGGCCGCGTCGAGCTGCGTCAAACGCGATTTCCACTCAAGGTACAGCGCAGGCAGCTCTTGCGGCGTGCGCTTGAAGCGGCGGGCCAATGACATCCACAGCGACATGCGGTCGTCCAGTGTTTGCAATCGCGCAGGGTCGAGCTCGGCGCGTCCCAAATAGGCATTGAGCGAATGCGCCACATCGCTTGCTTGCGCAAGGCTGGAAGCCAGCACATCCACCCATGCGGTGAACTCGGGTTCGACATCGGTTTGGTCTTGCAGCGTGTCTTGGGCTTTGGTCAGCAGACGCAGCGCGCCGTTGTCGTCGTCTTCCAGCGCGTGGATGGCGTTTTGCGCGGCATCCATCAAGGCTTGGGCGTTGGACAGGCGCGTGTGCTGGCTGTTGAGCTCTTCCCACTCGTCTTCGGCAGGATTGAGCTTGTCGACTTCGGCAATTTGCCACAGCAAACGTTCGCGTTCTTCTTGCAGCGTGGCTTGCGCAGTACGTGCCTCGTGTAAGGCCTGGGTGGCTTGGCGCCATTGCGTCCAAGTTTGCGTCAGGCCTTGCAGGTTCACACCGGCATAAGCGTCGAGCAAGCCACGCACCGCCTCGGGGCGGGTCAGGCTTTGCCAAGCGTGTTGACCATGAATGTCCAGCAGCATGTCACCCAAGGCACGCAGCTGTGTGGCGGTGGCGGGGCCACCGTTGATCCATGCGCGGCTTTTGCCTTGTGCGTCAACCGTACGTTTGAGCAACAGGTGATCGTCAGCGGCGATGTCGGCAAAGCCTTCGTCGTCTAGCCACGTCAATATTTCGGGGGTGGTGTCGAACTCGGCACAAATCTCGGCGCGGGCTGCACCTTCGCGCACCACGCTAGTTTCAGCACGGGCACCCAGCACCAGTTGCAGGGCGTCTATCAAAATCGATTTGCCAGCACCGGTCTCGCCGGTGAGCGCAGAAAAGCCACTCGACAAATCGAGGTCTAGTTCGCGCACGATCACAAAATCGCGCAAAACGATGTGTCGCAAACTCATGCCACGCCCTCATTCCAATGCAGTTTTTGACGCAAGGTGTCGTAATAGCTCCAACCGCGTGGGTGTAAAAAAGTGGCGTGGTAGTTCGAGCGCTTCACCGTGATGCGGTCGCCAATCAAGAGCGATGCGAGTGACTGCATGTCAAAGTTGGCGCTGGCATCGCGGCCTGCGACCAAATCAATCGTCACCTCGCCGGTGTCGGCCAGCACGATGGGCCGGTTGGACAGTGTGTGTGGCGCGATGGGGGCCAACACCCAAGCAGGCAAAGAAGGGTGCAGCAAAGGCCCACCCACCGACAGTGAGTACGCCGTGGAGCCTGTGGGCGTGGCGATGATCAGACCGTCGGCACGTTGGTTGGCCACAAAGCGGCCATCCACGGCCACACGGACCTCCAGCATGCCGCTGGTCGCACCACGGTTGACCACCACGTCGTTCAGCGCCAAGGCATTGAACACGCAATGGCCATCGCGCCAAACCTTGGCGCGCATCAGGGCGCGACGGTCTGCTTCATAGGCACCGCCCAGCATGGCGGTGAGTGTGTTTTTGACTTCATTCAAAGGAATGTCAGTGATGAAGCCCAAGCGGCCTTGGTTGATGCCAATCAGCGGTACGTTGTGCGGCGCGAGTTGGCGGGCGTACCCGAGCATGGTGCCGTCGCCGCCCAGCACAATGGCCAAGTCGCACGAGGTGCCAATCTCTTCGATGGTCATCACGGTGTAGCCGCTCAGACCAGAGCCTGCTGCTGTGTCATGCTCTAGGATGACTTCGCAGCCCAGTGTGTGCAAGAACTGCGCAATTTCCTCTAAGGTTTGGCGGGCAGATGGGTTAACGCTTGAACCTGAGTTCAAGTGGTATTTCCCAAGCAAGGCAATCTGACGAAACTTCGATTTCATAGGCAAATTACATCACTAAAATTCAACAACAGGATGACCATGCTAGACGATCGCGCCAAGTTATTGCTCAAAGCGCTGGTAGAGCGCTACATCGCCGACGGGCAACCCGTCGGTTCGCGCACGTTGTCTCGTGCCACAGGCATCGAATTGTCGCCCGCGACCATCCGCAATGTGATGTCCGATTTAGAGGAGTTGGGCCTTATTGCGAGCCCTCATACCTCGGCTGGCCGTATTCCCACCGCGCTGGGGTACCGTCTGTTTGTGGACACCATGCTGACCGCTGAACGTGGTCAGTTGCAAACCCCCACCTTGGCACCTGATCAACCGCAAAAAGTCATTGCCAATGCAGCGCATTTGTTGTCGGACTTGTCACAGTTTGTGGGGGTGGTGATTGCGCCACGCCGCAGCTCGGTGTTTCGCCACATTGAATTTTTGCGTTTGTCGGACCGCCGTTTATTGGTGATCATCGTGTCGCCTGAAGGTGATGTGCAAAACCGTGTGCTTTTCACAGAGACTGACTACGCCGCCTCTCAGCTGGTAGAAGCGTCGAACTACTTGAATCAACACTTCGCAGGCATGGCCATTGAGCAAGTGCGCGAAAAGTTGTTGGCCGAGGTGGAGTCGTTGCGGGGTGAGATTGCCGCGCTCATGCAAGCGGCGGTGCAGGTCAGCACCGAGGCCTTGACCCAAGCGCAAGATGATGTGGTCATCAGCGGTGAACGCAATTTACTGTCGGTCAGTGACTTCTCCAGCGATATGGGCAACCTACGCCGCGCCTTTGATTTGTTTGAGCAAAAAGCGCAGCTGGTGCGTTTGCTGGATAGCTCAGCCCAGGCTGAGGGGGTGCGCATTTACATCGGTGGTGAAAGCAAAATCGTGCCGATGGAAGAGCTATCCGTGGTGAGCGCCCCTTATGAGGTAGATGGCCATGTCGTGGGCACGCTGGGTGTGATTGGCCCCACGCGCATGGCCTATGACCGCATGATTCAAATTGTGGACATCACATCCAAGCTGGTGAGCAACGCGCTCAGCCACAAATAAAGCGCTTAGGTTTTTGGCAGGCGCACGCCAAACAAGATACCGCAGGTCACTAACGCCAAGCCGCCCAATAGATTAAGGCTCATGGGTTCGTTCAAAAACACCACAGCACCCAAGGCCGACAGACCCGGCACCAAGGCGGTGATCATGGTGGAGCGCACAGGACCAAAGTGACGAATCATCACGTTGAACGTGATGCCTGAAATGACCACCGAGCCCACACCTTGGTAAACTGCTTGAAACAACATTTCTTCGGCTGGCGCGGTACCTAGGTGCGTAGGTACCCAGCCTGCGTAAGCGGCCAAGCCATAGATGGGCACAAAACTCACACAAGAAAACGCGGTGATGGCAATGGTGGCTCGCACAGGCTCAAGCGCATGACGGCGCACCAGCACGCTGTAGCAGGCCCAGCAAAACGCAGCGCACATGAACATCACGTCGCCTTTCCACACCTCGCCACCTTCAAATGCTTTGAGTAAGCTCGCGCCACCCACCAACATATCGCCCAACACAATACAAGCGAGGCCCATGGCGCGTGCACGGGTGATGTGGTCGTGCAGCACCACGATGGCCAAGAGTGAGGTCCACAGCGGCAAGCTACCCGGCATCAGCACGGAAGCGTGCGCAGCAGGCGCAAAGAAAAACCCCGAGTAGGCGAGCATGGCGTAAAGCATGCTGCCAAAAAGCCCAACCAAGGCGGTGATGCGCAAGGGTAGGGGAGACAGGCCCATCAGCGACCCCACCGATTCACCGGATTGACGTTGTGAACGCATGAGCCACCAACCCCAAGGCAGCAAGACGCAGCCTGCGCCGATGATGCGCAGAAAACCAATATCAAGAGGAAGCAAGTTGTGCGCAGCGGATGCCCGCGCTACCACGATGAACGATGACCAAATGAGGACCGTGACAACCGCAGCGGTAAGCCCGAGGGCTCTGGGAGAAAGTTTCATGCGAGGGATGATAAATCCCTCGCATCTCGAAACGAAATGTCTTAGAAGTTAAAACCAAACAACAGGGCTGCTGAGGTTTGCTTGAACTTCACGCCTGGCAAGCCAGCGGTGTTTTCGTCTGCTTTGCGCTGTGACCACTCTGCTTGGATGAAGTTTTGGCCATACACATAGTGTTTGATACCGACGCCAAAAGTCGAGCCCGTCAAGTTACGAGTTGCGCTGGTACCAGATTCATAACGGCTGCTGTATGAGCCGAACTTGCCGTAGAGCAGTGCGTTATTCAGCAACAAAACTCCAGGCTCAATTGTTAGCTCTGTGGGTGCGTTGGTTGCCAAGTTTTCAGAGGCATTGATTTTTGAATTGCGCAAGTCAAAAGTGGCTGTCAAGCCTAGCTTGCCGGGGTAGGCCAAAGCGAACGTGTAATTGATTTTGGCAAGGCCCACATTGCTTTTTAGAGAGGTGGCGTTTGCGTCATCTTTTGTCGTGTTTTGTGCCGCCCCCATGCTGAAGTTTAGACCTTCAAAGTAGGCGTAGGTTGGCTTTGCAGGTTGCGCAAAGCTGGCATGAGTTGAAGCCAATAAGGCAATCAATGTGAGTAATTTTTTCATGGGGCACCATTCGTAAAAGAAGTGTTGTGAATGCAAGCATCGACAGCAATGAGAAAAGCTTGACCCTTTCCCCTTAATGTCATCAAGGGCTCCATACCAGCTCGGTGGTTGCGGGTGCTGAGCTATTGAATGTTTCTAGGTAAGTGCCCGTGACTAACACTTTGTCGATCGACACCCCTGTGATGGGGTCGGTGCTGACGTTGCTGAGCAGCGTGCTGTTGTGCATGGCGCGTGCGGTGGCAAGGCTGTGTGGCAGAGTTGTCCAAGTGCTACTCGGACTGCTCAGTACTTCAATGGATGTCATTGCTGCCGTTCCGTTGTAACCGCCGATCGCCATGATGGCGCCTGAACGCAACAAGGTGATCGTGTGCTGTGCTCGAGTGTTGAGCATCGATGGGCCTGCCGTCCAACTGCCATAGGAAGTTCCGCTTGTGGGGGTGGTCGCCGGCGTAAAAAATTCTGTCGTTGTGTTGCCAGAGGCAAAACCACCGCTAACCATCACACGCCCGTCAGCCAGACGTGTTGCTGCATGTTTGTAGCGCCCATTGATCATGGGAGGGCCTGCATACCACTTAGCCGTTGTAGCGTCGATGAGTTTTGCAAAATCGTAGATAGCCGTGGTTTCTGCGCCAAAGAGACCATCTGCGTTGTTGCGCCCTGCTACCAAGACACTACCGTTTCTGAGCAACGTGGCTGTATGACCCTGAATGGCTGTGGGTAGTGAAGATGCCACAGAGGTGAACGATCCGTTGTTGTAGATTTCTGTGATGGTGCTGCCATCCGTCGTGACCCCGCCTACGGTTTCACTGCCAGCCACTCCTCCAACAATCAATACACTGCCATCGGTTAACAGGGTTGCTGTGTGCCAGCGTCGGGTAAATCGCATATTGTTTGTCACGGCTGTCCATAGCTCGGTGACAGGGTCATAAATTTCCGCAGATTTGAGCGCGGTTGTGCCGTCTGTCCCACCAATAACCAGAACCTTGCCGTTGGGCAAAAGCGTCGCGGTATGTCCGCGTCTTTGGGTTGTCATGGCGCCTGTCGTACGCCAGCTGTTGCTTCCAGGGTCGTAAAGGTTAGCAGTGGAAAGCACAGCTGTTCCGTTACTGGTACCGCCGGCCACAAGCACCAAGTTGTTGGATGAAAGTAGCGTAGCGGTGAAGTCACCTCTAGCACTCGTCATGGAGCCTGCACTCGTGACTTGAGTCAAATCATTGGTAACAGTCACTGGCGTTGCGTCGTACACGTGCGTGATGGTTTGTCCAATCCGTGTGTCGGTGTAAGTCACACTTTGCGTGTAGTTGAAAGTACCCGTCACATTGGGGGTTTGCATCACGATAGGAATGCCTTCAGTGATGCTGGATGTTTGCAATGACGATCTCACACTTCTTGAGGTAACGGCACCGTAAGCCCATGTTCCGCAAGTCGATGTCAATTGAACCGAACTATTGATTTGCGGTGTCCTGTTACTTGGAGTTAATGTGCAATTGGGGTAGCTCCCGTCCAAGGCCGTGACGGTCACCGAGATTTGTTTGACGTCAGTTTTCGTGTTCCGAATGTTCGTTGGATCAGGAAAACTCACAGTCAGTGTGTAGACGGTGTTTTGTGTGGGCGAATCTGTGAGTGGTGTATCTGATGTGATCGTGTGCGATTGCGCCACATTGTTGCTGTCTGTCCAAGTTATTTTTCCAGTTCCGTAGCTGAAATGCGGCAACAAGGAAATCGTATTGGTTGCATACACCGTCGCGATTCCATCGTTACGTGTAAAAGTCACCACAGGGTCAGTGGTTGGTGCATTCACTGTGCTTGTAGAGCCCCCGCCCCCCCCGCCGCCACACGCAACGAGCAAGCAAAGGCCGCCAGCCATCAGTAAATGGCGTGGCCAGCGAATGATGTGGCTCTTAAAGGAGCTGAAGATCTCGAAGGTCATTGGGTGTTCATTGAAAACGGTTCTGACACTGGAATTAGCGCCGTCACAAATGTTTCGACTTGAGATCTGAATACTTGAATGGGCCTTTAACCAGTCAAACTACAATGAGCACTTCGGTTGGGGCGATAGCTCAGTTGGTTAGAGCAGAGGACTCATAATCCTTTGGTCCACGGTTCAAGTCCGTGTCGCCCTACCAAATATCTGTGATATACTTTCGGTTTTCCAGAGCGGCTGTAGCTCAGCTGGATAGAGTACTTGGCTACGAACCAAGGGGTCGTGGGTTCGATTCCTGCCAGCCGCACCAAATTGAACAAGGGTTTACATCTTCGGATGTAAACCCTTTTTCTTTTGCAGCGTTAATTTGCTTTCGTTGCCTAAAATTTCCATTATGAAAAATCGTCTAGCTCTTTCTTTCACGGCAGCTGCAGCCGTTTTATTGACCGGCTGTGCCACGCCCGTGGCAAAGCCAGCGTTTTATCCCAATGCGCATTACCAACGCATGGGACCAGTTCAAGCCAATGCGGATGCTCAGTATTGCGCTGAGCTTGCACAACAATCTGAAGTGACCGCTGTCAATAAAGTCGATGCAGGACGTTCCGCTGCCGCCGGCGCTGCGGGTGTGGGTACAGCAGGGGTGGTGGGTTCATTGCTCAGCGGTCATAAACCAGATCTGAAAAACATTGCCGCTGGTGCTGCTGCCATTGGTGCCGGTGGCGCTGCCGCCACGGCCGCGGGGCAGTCGGTGGGGGGCAGTGGGTTGTACCGCCAGTTCGTGCAGCAATGTTTGGCTGAGCGCGGCTATCAAGTCATTGGCTGGCACTGAGCTGTTCAGTTAAAAGGCAATGAGCAAGGCTTTCACGCGCGAGACTGATGGCGAGGATGATGACCTCACCTTGCCACCATTGCCTGCTGGCAGTAAAAACTACATCACGCCGCAAGGCTATGCCGCGCTTCGTGAAGAGTTGTTTGAGTTGATCGACAACGAACGCCCGCGCATTGTTGAAATTGTGCATTGGGCTGCCAGCAATGGCGATCGCTCTGAGAACGGCGACTACCTGTATGGCAAAAAACGTTTGCGCGAGATTGATCGTCGCATTCGCTTTCTGACCAAGCGCCTGGAAATAGCCGAAGTCACCGACCCCAGTGTGCACTACGGTAGCGACCAAGTGTTTTTTGGCTCGACCGTGACGTATGTGGACGAAGCTGATGTTGAGCGCACCGTCACCATCATGGGCATTGACGAGGCCGACAGCCTCAAAGGCCAAGTGACTTGGGTGTCGCCCATTGCACGCGCGTTGCTCAAAGCGCGCGAAGGCGATGTGGTGAAGTTAGTCACCCCCGTGGGCGTGCAAGAGGTGGAAGTGGTTGAGGTGCGCTATCCCACACCTGCTGCTGAAAAAGCCTAGGCTTCTCGCCCCACGCCCGATACCACGCGCTGCGCTTGCAACACAGACGGCACGCGACGCAAATTACCAAGCACTGTTTCTAAGTGTGCCTTGTCGCGCACTGTGAAGATAAAGCGCAAGTCGGTGGCTTCTTGACCGCTCACCTCATCAGCCATCAACACGTGGGTGATGTCTGCTTCGGCACTGGTGATGGCTGAGGCCACACGGGCCAACACGCCTTTGCCGTTGCTGACCGTCACTACCACGGCCACTTCAAATACGCGCGTGGGTTCTTCGGCCCATTCCACAGTGATGAAACGTTCACTGTCCTTGTATTTCAAGCGTTGTGCCACACCGCATTGGTCGGTATGCACCACCAAGCCTTCTCCGCGGCCTAGGTAGCCCACGATGGCATCACCTGGCACAGGGCGGCAGCAGGTGGCGTATTGCACAGAGGCGTTTTCGCTACCATCGACACTGACCCCGCCTTGCGACACGGTTTCGTGTGCGGTAAAGCGCTCGCGGCTTAGCAGCAATGCATCTGGCTTGTGGCCCATGTCAGACAACAAGGTCGCCAAGCGTTTGGCCACGATGCTGGCGACGCGCTTGCCCAAGCCAATGTCAGTGAGTAATTCTGCTTTTGTTTTGCTGCCTGTGAAGTGCAGCAGTTTTTCCCAAATTTGGGCGTGCTCGTCGTCTTGTGTGGGCAGATCTTCAATGCCTTCGGCGCGCAGTGCTTGGGCCAAGAGCTTTTCACCCAAGCTTTGCGACTCGGAGTGCGCCATGGTCTTGAGATGATGGCGAATTTTTGAGCGTGCGCGGCCTGTGCGAACAAAACCCAACCATGCAGGATTAGGTGAAGCCACCGCAGAGGTGACGACTTCCACAATGTCGCCATTTCGCAGTTCGGTGCGCAGTGGCACTTGCTCGCCGTTGATTTTTCCGGCCATGGTGCGGTCGCCTACATCGCTGTGCACGGCATAGGCAAAATCGACGAGAGTGGCGCCGCGCGGCATCGCCATGATTTTGCTTTTGGGTGTGAACACATACACCGCATCTGGGAACAAGTCGACTTTGACGTGGTCCCAAAATTCGGTGGCATCGCGGGTTTCGTCTTGAATGTCCAGCAGCGATTGCAGCCACTTGTTGCCCAAGTTCTCGTTGGCTTCGTTGCCAGAGCCTTTGTCTTTGTAGAGCCAGTGTGCGGCAACGCCGGTCTCAGCCACAAGATGCATGGCCTCGGTGCGCATTTGAAATTCCACGTTCAAACCCGATGGACCCACGATGGTGGTGTGCAGCGATTGGTAGCCGTTGAGCTTGGCGATGGCGATGTGGTCTTTGAATTTACCCGGCACAGGCTTGTACATCTGGTGTAACACGCCCAACGCGGTGTAGCAGTCAATCACATCTGGCAGGATGAGACGGAAGCCATAAATATCTGTCACCTGTGCAAAGCTCAGATGCTTACCGTCCATCTTTTTGTAAATTGAATACAGCGTTTTTTCGCGCCCCGAAATTCGTACCTTGAGGCCGATTTTTGCAAACGAGGCCTCTACCTCTTGCTCCACCTTCTGCATCAAATCACGGCGGCGGTGGCGGGCTTTTTGAATGGCTTTGCTCAGCACTTTATGCCGCCAAGGCCACAGGTGTTGAAATGCCAGCTCTTGCAGCTCGCGGTAGGTTTGGTTCAAGCCCAAACGGTGGGCGATGGGGGCGTAAATTTCTAGGGTTTCGTTCGAGATGCGGCCCCACTTACTGCGTGGCATGTCACCCATGGTGCGCATGTTGTGACTGCGGTCAGCCAGCTTGATGAGGATGACGCGCACATCGCGCGCCATGGCCAACAACATCTTGCGGAATGACTCGGCTTGATTCTCTTCGCGGGTGTTGAACTCCAACTTGTCGAGCTTGGTCAGGCCATCTACCAATTCAGCCACTTGGATGCCAAAGCGTTCAATCAGATCGGTTTTGGTGATGCCGCAGTCTTCCATCGCGTCATGCAGCAGCGCCGCCGAGAGGGCCTGTGCATCGAGCTTCCATTCCGCGCATTGCGCGGCCACAGCGATGGGGTGGGTGATGTAGGGCTCGCCGCTGTTGCGCAATTGGCCCAAATGGGCTTCGTCAGCATAGCGGTAAGCGCGGCGCACCGTGTCTAGGCCTTCTGCATTGAGGTAGCCTAGTTTTTCTGTCAACGCAGCAAAGCTGGCCGCTGCCGCATTGGCTGCAGCCGCGCTTCCAGACATGGAAGCAGGGGGCTTTAACGTGGATTGAGTGACACTCATAGCGAATACTTTACCCGCAATAAAAAAGCACCGCAGTGCGGTGCTTTTCATGTGGGGCTAACCCCGATTTAGCCTGGTACTTTTTTCAGCATCTCGATGCCGATTTGGCCTGCTGCGATTTCGCGCAAAGCGGTCACACCTGGCTTATTTTTGCTCTCAACCTTGGGTGTGTGACCTTGGCTGAGCATGCGGGCGCGGTAAGTGGCGCACAGCACCAATTGAAAGCGGTTAGGGATTTGCTCGAGGCAATCTTCAACAGTGATGCGGGCCATGTGGATACTCCAGAATTCAGGTGATGTTCAGGGCTTGAAAGATATCAGCCCGAGCCCGGCGCTGTGCCAGGTATTTGAGGCGCTGCGCATGCACGATCGCTTTCAGGTCGAACAAAGCAGTCTCAAACAGTTCGTTGATTATAACGTAGTCAAATTCTTTGGCCTGTGCCATCTCGTCTGCGGCATTTTTCAAGCGCAGGTCAATGATGTCGGGAGCGTCTTCGCCACGGTTGTGCAGGCGAGACTTCAGTTCTTCCCAGCTCGGCGGCAGGATGAAAATGAGCACGGCATTGGTAAACAGCTTTTTCACCTGAATGGCGCCTTGGAAGTCAATTTCCAAAATCACGTCAGCGCCTTGTGCAATGCGGTCTTCAATGGCTTTGCGTGAGGTGCCGTAGCGTTGGCCGTGCACATTAGCCCACTCCAAAAACGCGTTGCCTTCGACCATTTGGTCGAATTCGGGCGGCGAGACAAAGAAGTACTCGCGGCCATGTTTTTCTTGGCCGCGTGGCTGGCGCGTGGTGTGTGACACGGAAGGGCGCACTTTGGCGTCGAGCTCCATCAAAGCTTTGACGAGGCTCGATTTGCCAGCCCCGCTGGGGGCCGCGACCACAAAGAGGTTGCCGGGGAAGTTGTCCATTATTCGAGGTTCTGTACTTGTTCGCGGAGTTGTTCGATGAGCACTTTCATGTCCACCGAAATACGGGTCATTTCCATGGTGGCTGACTTCGAGCCCAAGGTGTTGGCCTCGCGGTGCAGCTCTTGAATCAGGAAGTCCAAACGCTTGCCCACACCTTCGGCTTTGCCGCCTTTGGCCAGCAAGTCGTCCATTTCGTCAAAGTGCGAGACCAAACGGGTTAGCTCTTCGGCCACGTCAATACGAATGGCAAACGAGGTGGCTTCGGTCAACGCGCGGTCTTGAGCCGCTTCAGGTAAGGCTGTGCCTTCGGTCAGGGCCATCGCTTCGCGCCAACGCTCTAAAAAGCGCAAGCGTTGTTGCTCGACCAGCTGGGGCACCAGCGGTGCTGCCTGTGTGGCCAGCACGCGCAGTTGGCCAATGCGCTCGCGCAGGGTTTGGGCCAAACGTGCGCCTTCGCGTTCGCGGGCGTCGCTCAGTTGGGTCAGGGTGGTTTGAGCCAGCTTCAGCACCGCGGGGCCAATGTCAGCTGGCGCGGCAGACTGGGCCGTGGCCAAGCGCAACACATCGGCCACCGACAGGCCGTTGGCCTTGGGCAAGTGAGCATGCACCAGCGCTTGTAGGCTTAGCAGGCGTTGGAGCAGGGCAGGAGTGGGTTCGGCAAAGCTGGTGTCAGCCGTGCTTTCAATGTTGGCGCGCACTTCGACTTTGCCGCGCTTGAGGTGCTTGGTCACCAGCTCGCGCATGGCCGCTTCGTGCTGGCGCAGCTCTTCGGGCATCTTGAACGTCAGGTCCAAAAAGCGGCTGTTGACCGAGCGAATCTCTAGCCCCAAACGCAATGCTGGGCTGTTGGCGGTGTCAGAAGTCAGCTCGGTTTGCGCGCTGGCATAACCGGTCATGCTGTAAATAGGCATGGTGTGGCGTTTCGTATCAAAGACGAGATTATCTCAGGCTCGCCGCTGCACTTTTGGACGCGGGCAGGGGCAATGCGGATTGCCCGACAATTGATGTTTTACCGAACCCTCAAACGCTTGATTCAAAGCCAAACAAATGACTACCAATTTGCCCGCCTCTCGTCACACCCGTGCTGCTGACCAACTGCGCCCCGTGCGCATCACCCGCCACTACACCATGCACGCTGAAGGCTCGGTGTTGATTGAGTTTGGTCACACCAAAGTGTTGTGCACTGCGTCGGTGGAAGAAAAAGTGCCTGGTCACAAAAAAGGCTCAGGCGAAGGCTGGGTCACCGCCGAATACGGCATGTTGCCCCGCGCCACGCACACCCGCAGCGACCGCGAAGCCGCACGCGGCAAGCAATCGGGTCGCACCCAAGAAATTCAACGCCTGATCGGCCGCTCCATGCGCGCAGTGTTTGATTTGAAGAAACTCGGCGAACGCACCATTCATTTGGACTGCGACGTGTTGCAAGCCGATGGTGGCACACGCACGGCCAGCATCACCGGTGCGTTTGTGGCTGCGCAAGATGCGGTGAACAAGCTCATTGCCGCAGGCAAGTTGACCGAGAGCCCCATCATTCAAGGCGTGGCCGCAATTTCGGTGGGCATGTTGGGTGATTTGCCCTTGCTCGATTTGGAATACACCGAAGACTCCGCCTGCGACACCGACATGAATGTGGTCATGACCAGTGCTGGCCACTATGTGGAAGTGCAGGGCACAGCCGAAGGTCTGCCATTCACCCGTGACCAAATGAATGCCTTGATGGCCTTGGCCGAAAAAGGCGTGCGCGAACTCATCGCCATGCAGCAAGAGGCCTTGCAATCTTGATTCATCACATCGGCTGCAATCTATGACATCGGCGTTGAAAAAAATCGTTCTGGCCTCCAACAACCAAGGCAAGCTCACCGAGTTGCAAGCCATGTTTGCGCCGCTGGGTGTTGAGCTGGTGCGCCAAGGCGATTTGCACATTGGCGAAGCCGAAGAACCGTTTCACACCTTCGTTGAAAACGCTTTGGCCAAGGCTCGTCATGCAGCGCGTGAGAGCGGCTTGCCCGCCGTGGCCGACGATGCGGGCCTGTGTGTGGACGCCTTTGGCGGCCTGCCCGGTGTGCAAACTGCCTACTACGCCACCCAGTTTGGTTACGAGAAAAGCGATGACAACAACGTGCGCGCCTTGCTGGAGCAAATGGCGAACATCGACAACCGCCGCGCTGCCTTAGTCAGCACCTTGGTGGCTGTGCGCCACCCCGACGACCCCGAGCCGCTCATCGCTGTGGGCCGCGCGGTGGGCGACATCACGCGTGCGCCTGTGGGCACCAACGGTTTTGGTTTTGACCCCATCATGTTCATTCCGCGCTTTGGCAAAACCTTTGCCGAACTGCCCATCGAGGTGAAAAACGCCAACAGCCACCGCGGCCAAGCCGCGCAGCAGATGCTGGCGCTCATGCGTGAGCGTTGGTTTTCATGACCCAAGACATCCAACACCTCATGCGCCCCGGCACGCTGTCGCTCAGCAGTTTGCCGCCGCTCTCGCTGTATGTGCATTTGCCGTGGTGCTTGAAGAAGTGCCCGTACTGCGACTTCAATTCGCACGAGCTCACTAGCAGCGTTGGCGGCGAGCTGCCCGAGCAGCGCTACCTCGATGCCCTGTGCGCCGACCTCGAACACAGCCTGCCCCTTATTTGGGGCCGCAGTGTGCACAGCATCTTTATTGGGGGCGGCACGCCCAGCTTGTTTTCGCCGGCCGCGATTGAACGGCTCATCAGCGATATGCGTGCGCGCTTGCGCTTAGAGGCCGATTGTGAAATCACGCTAGAGGCCAATCCCGGCACGTTTGAAAAAGACCGCTTCCGCGCCTTCCGCGCCGCAGGTGTCACCCGCTTGTCGGTGGGCGTGCAAAGCTTCAACGACCAACACTTGCAAGCCTTGGGCCGCGTACACAACCGTGACCAAGCCATTGCCGCAGTAGAAGAAGCGCGTGAAGCCTTTGATACCTTCAACCTCGACCTGATGTACGCCTTGCCCGGTCAAACCTTGGCGCAGTTGGATGAAGACCTCGACATGGCGTTGTCCTTGCAGCCCCCGCATTTGTCGGTGTACCACCTCACCATCGAGCCCAACACCGTGTTTGCCAAATTCCCGCCCCAAGTGCCGGAAGACGACGACGCCTACGCCATGCTCGACCGCATCACCGAGCGCACCGCCGCCTTGGGCCTGCACCGCTACGAAGTGTCGGCCTATGCCAAAGACAACCACCGCTGCTGGCACAACCTCAACTATTGGCAGTTTGGCGACTACCTAGGTATTGGTGCAGGCGCACATAGCAAACTCAGCTTTGCCCACCGTGTGCTGCGCCAAGTGCGCAACCGCGACCCGCGCCTGTTCATGGACCACGCGCTAGATACCAGCCGCGCTGACCGCGCCGTAGCCCAAAGCACCGAGGTGGCTCGTGCCGAGCTGCCGTTTGAGTTCATGCTGAATGCCTTGCGCTTGCGCCACGGCTTTTCGCTGGCGGACTTCACCGACCGAACTGGCTTGCCCGTGACAGCCATTCAAGCCGCACTGACCGAGGCCGAAGCGAAGGGCTTCATCACGCGCGACTTTCAGCGCGTGGTGCCTACTGAGCGCGGCTTTGATTTCTTAAGTGATTTGCAATCTTTGTTTTTGTCTGAGGCCTGAAGCAAAAGCAGGCCAAAGACACATTACAATGTCGGCTGAATTCAACTGGAAGCGTGGCAGAGTGGTTGAATGCACCGGTCTTGAAAACCGGCGAAGGTGTGAGCCTTCCGTGAGTTCGAATCTCACCGCTTCCGCCAAATAAAAAAACGCACCCTTCGAGGTGCGTTTTTTCTTTTATTTGGTGGATACGCAGGCGTGATCGTTTTGGCATTCGGGTGTTTAACGGGTTTTCGCTCTGCAGGCCGCTTGCATATCGTGGTCGCGAATAAAGCCGCATTGCCCGCTGCCGCCGCCTGTTTCTGCGCGGCACATGGCTTGTAGGTCGCTGTCACGGATAAAACCACATTGGCCACTCCCACCGCCCGATGTGGCACGGCAATAGGCTTGTTTGTCTGGATTTTGAATGAACCCGCATTGGCCCGAGCTGCTGTGCGTGTTGGCGCGGTCTGCGCTGGCGCGGCAAGCGGCCTGCATGTCGTGGTCACGAATGAATCCACACTGGCCGCTGCCGCCACCCGTTTCGGCGCGGCAACGCGCTTGCAGGTCGCCGTCGCGAATAAAACCACAGTGGCTAGCTCCGCCGCCGCTGATCGCACGGCAATAGGCTTGGCGGTCAGGGTTTTGAATAAAGCCGCAGTCGCCTTGCTGGGCAAGTACGGGGAGGGTGGCGAGTAGGCAGGCTAGCCATAGCAGTGCCCGAAGGTGAGTGGTGTTCATTCGAGGTCTCCGTTGTTCTAAATTCTCGCTGTGATTTATCTTAGGGGCACACGCTAAAATCATCACAACTCCCAAAGCCAACTCTTGCGGTTGGCTTTTTTATTTCGGTAAGTGCCGACAAGCAAAGGCGACCTGTGTTTAAAAATGTGATGGTGTATCGAATCGGCGAGGGCTGGAGCCCCAGCCTTGAGCAAATCGAACAGGCGCTGGATGCCGAGCGTTTTGTGCCTTGCGGTGCAAGCCAAGAAAAAGCCATTGGCTGGGTTGAGCCACGTGGCGAAGCACATGGCCCACTGGTCGAGTTGGTGGGTGGTCAGCGCATTTTGAAACTCAAGACCGAGACCAAAGGCGTGCCCGGTTCTGTGGTGACGCGCAAGGCCAAAGAGCGCAGCACGCAGATTGAGGCGACTGAAGGCCGCAAGCCTGGCAAGAAAGAAATGAAGGAAATCAAAGAGGACGTGAAGATGTCTTTGATGCCCATGGCCTTTAGCAAAGAATCATCGGTGCTGGTGTGGGTTGACCCTGCTACAAATCTATTGGTGATGGACGCAGGCAGCCAAGCCAAAGCGGATGAGGTGGTGACCATGCTCATTAAGTCGTTCGCGGGTTTGAGCCTGACCTTGATTAATACCGAGATGTCGCCGCAGTCGGCGATGGCTTCATGGCTGATCACGCAAGAGTCACCCGCTGCATTCAGTGTGGATCGCGAGTGCGAGCTCAAGGCTGCTGATGAATCGAAGTCTGTGGTGCGTTACGTCCGCCACCCGCTGGATACCGATGAGGTGAAACACCATGTGGAAGCCGGCAAGTTGCCCACGCGTTTGGCGCTGACGTGGGAGGGGCGTGTGTCGTTCTCACTGACCGAAGGCATGCAACTGAAAAAGATCACGTTCTTAGATGTGGTGTTTGAGGCTACGTCTACCGAAAAAGACGAAGGCTTTGATGCTGACGTGGCCATTGCTACGGGTGAGCTGAGCAAGCTCATTCCCGATTTGTTTGAAGCCTTGGGCGGCGAGATGGTGCTGGCTTAAACGCACAGGTGAGTGATGCGAATTAATTTGGTCACCCCCTTTGCCGAGAAAGATGCTGCCAAAGCTTTGGGCGCAAGATGGGACGCGGCTAAAAAATGCTGGTACATCGTGGATGTGGATGACCTCATGCCGTTCATGCGTTGGATTCCAAACCTAGATGCAGCACAAGACACAAGTGCTAAAGCCTCTGCAAGCCCTCAATCGAAAGCGGTGAAGACCAAGCCAACGGTAGCATCCAAAGCCGCCGTCGATGTGCCGCATTGCGGCTGTGATGTGTTGCCTTGGGAAGACTGCGAACACTCGCTTAGTCAGTGATCAACGCAGCGTTCAAGCGACGCGCACGGTGGTCAACGTAATAGCCGCCAAACTCGGTGTAGCGCAGTACGTGCTGTTGACACTTGCTGCAGGCGTGCACATCGCAACGGTTGTAGGGGAAAAACTTCAAAGCCACAGGCGCATCTGCTGACTCGTAGCGCGTGCCGTTTGGGTGCTGCTCTTCAAACGTGGGTTCATACACATCAGGGTCGCGCAGAGTAGCCACGAGGGGCATTTGCTGTGCGGGCCATGCGGTGTCGTTGACACTTTCCCAGCCTGCGCAATGTTGCAAGCTGCATTGGCAGGGGCTGTGGGGTTGGCTGGCTAGCTGGCGCAGGGCCTCGGGCGTGTTTAGAAACGGAACAGAACTCATAGCGACAGAGCCTACCACTGCCAATCACTGAACAGCACCCGGCAGCAAAAAAGCCCTGCAGTTCGCTTAGAACAGCAGGGCTTTTGGACTGTCGCGCACGAAGCGCGACAGGGGCTATTACTTGCGTTTGGCCAATGGCTCAACCGTGCGGTGTGCATCGCCAGTGAACAACTGACGTGGGCGGCCGATTTTGTACTCGGGGTCGCTGATCATTTCGTTCAACTGAGCGATCCAGCCCACGGTACGTGCCAAGGCGAAGATGCCGGTGAACAAGTTCACTGGAATGCCGATGGCGCGTTGCACGATGCCAGAGTAGAAGTCGACGTTGGGGTAGAGCTTGCGGCTGACGAAGTATTCGTCTTCCAAAGCGATCTTTTCCAAAGCCTTGGCCAACTTGAACAGTGGGTCGTTTTCGAGGCCGAGTTCTTTCAACACTTCATCGCAAGTTTCTTGCATCAACTTGGCGCGTGGGTCGTAGTTTTTGTAAACGCGGTGACCAAAGCCCATGAGCTTGACGCCAGAGTTTTTGTCTTTGACCAATTCCATGAACTCGCCCACTTTAGAAATACCCCCCATTTTTTGGATGTCTTCCAGCATGTTCAAGCAGGCTTCGTTGGCGCCGCCATGTGCGGGGCCCCACAAGCAAGCCACGCCAGCCGCAATGGCTGCGAATGGGTTGGTACCTGACGAACCGCACAAACGCACGGTCGATGTCGAAGCGTTTTGCTCGTGGTCTGCGTGCAAAGTGAAGATGCGGTCCATGGCGCGCTCGAGCACGGGGTTGACCACGTATTCTTCGCAAGGTGTACCAAACATCATGCGCAGGAAGTTGCCCGCGTAAGACAGGTCGTTACGTGGGTACATATAAGGCTGACCCACGCCGTATTTGTAAGCCATCGCCACCAAAGTTGGCATCTTGGCGATCAAGCGGATCGCTGCGATTTCGCGGTGCTCTGGGTTGTTGATGTCAGTGCTGTCGTGATAGAACGCAGACAACGCACCCACCAAGCCAGTCAACACAGCCATCGGGTGTGCGTCACGGCGGAAGCCACGCAAGAAGAATTGCATTTGCTCGTTGACCATGGTGTGGTTGGTCACGGTGTTCTCGAACTCAGCTTTTTGTGCCGCGTTGGGCAGTTCGCCCTTCAGCAACAGGTAGCAAGTTTCGAGGTAGTCGCAGTTGGTGGCGAGTTGTTCGATAGGGTAGCCGCGGTACAGCAACTCACCTTTGTCACCGTCGATGTAGGTGATGCCAGATTGGCAAGAGGCGGTTGACAAGAAGCCTGGGTCATAAGTGAACATGCCAGTTTGGCCGTACAACTTACGGATGTCGATCACGTCAGGACCAACGCTGCCGCTGTAGACGGGCATGTCGATGCTGGGGCTGCCGTTGCTGAACGACAGGGTGGCTTTGTTGTCTGCAAGTTTCATGGTGATTCCTAAATGTCTTTTAAAAGCGGTGTTCGGTTCAGTGTCTCAACATACTCAGCACTTCGAGTGCTTCTTCTGTCAGGGGCTTCTCTGGCAATTCTTTGCGTCGCAACAAGATGTCGAGCAAATCGTTGTCAGACAAGTCCATCAACTCATACATGCCTCTGGCATGGCCCACGGTTAAGCGAGACTCATGCCGCTCGAAAAACTTTTGGATGAACAAATCGTTTTCGAGCAGGCCGCGCCGGCTACGCCAGTGCAGTTTGCTGAGGGCTCGTTCGCCAAGCGCTTGCTTGCCGTCTAGGCCGTCCAGCGTCGGATCACCGACTGAGGTGTCGCGAAATGGTGCGTCCGCGTCCATCTTGGTGCTCCGAGTGATGTTTTGTCTAGCCTTAGATGGCGCGACGAACCATCAATTCTTTGATCTTGCCGATGGCCTTGGTGGGGTTCAAACCCTTGGGGCACACGTCGACGCAGTTCATGATGGTGTGGCAACGGAACAGACGGTAGGGGTCTTCCAAGTTGTCCAGACGGCCAGCGGTGTCTTCGTCGCGGCTATCAGCAATGAAGCGATAGGCTTGCAACAAACCAGCGGGGCCCACGAACTTGTCGGGGTTCCACCAGAACGAGGGGCAGCTGGTGGAGCAGCTGGCGCACAAGATGCACTCGTACAAACCGTTCAACTCATCGCGCTCTTCGGGCGACTGCAGGCGCTCTTTTTCGGGCGCTTGTGTGTCGTTGACCAAGTAAGGCTTGATGGAGTGGTATTGCTTGAAGAACTGGGTCATGTCCACGATCAAGTCGCGGATGACTGGCAGACCTGGCAGGGGCTTCAACACGATCACGCCGGGGAGGGTGCGCATGTTGGTCAAGCAGGCCAGACCATTTTTGCCGTTGATGTTCATCGCGTCAGAGCCGCACACGCCTTCACGGCATGAACGACGGAACGAAATGGTGGGGTCGACGGCTTTGAGTTTCATCAAAGCATCCAAGAGCATGCGCTCGTTGCCATCCAATTCGACCTCGATGGTCTGCATGTATGGTTTGGCGTCGGTGTCTGGGTCGTAGCGATAAATTTGGAACGTGCGTTTTGTCATGGTGTTTACCTGATCAGAAAGTACGGGTCTGGAGCTTGACGCTCTCGACGGTCAAGGGCTTCATTTGCACGGGCTTGTAAGTCAGCTTGTTGCCTTCTTTGTGCCACAGGGTGTGCTTGTGCCAGTCTTGGTCGTTACGACCGTTGGGATGCTCAGGCGTGTCGCCGTAGTCGTTCACGGTGTGAGCGCCGCGGCTTTCTTTACGAGCCGCAGCAGACACGATGGTGGCTTGTGCGGCTTCGATCAAGTTTTCCACTTCCAAGGCTTCGATGCGTGCGGTGTTGAAGACTTTGGAGTTGTCTTTCAAGCCGATGTTGTTCACGCGCTCGCGCAGGGCAGCGATTTGCTTGACGCCTTCGTCCATCAACGCTTGTGTGCGGAACACGCTGGCGTGTGACTGCATGGTGTTGCGGATGTCGTTGGCCACGTCTTGTGCGTATTCACCAGTCTTGTTGGCTTCCAAGCGAGCCAAACGCGCCAAGGTCACGTCAGCCGCGTTGGCGGGCAGAGGCTTGTGCTCTTTGTTCTTTTGGTTGAATTCAACAATGTGGTTGCCAGCTGCGCGGCCGAACACCAACAAGTCGAGCAAGGAGTTGGTGCCCAAGCGGTTGGCGCCGTGCACTGACACGCACGAGCATTCGCCCACAGCGTACAAACCATTCACCACAACGCTTTCGTTGTTGGCGTTTTGCGTGACCACTTGACCGTTGATGTTGGTCGGGATACCGCCCATTTGGTAGTGAATGGTTGGGATCACGGGGATAGGCTCTTTGGTGATGTCGACGTTGGCAAAGTTGTGGCCAATTTCGAACACCGAAGGCAAACGCTTCATGATGGTGTCAGCACCCAAGTGGGTCATGTCGAGGTTGATGTAGTCCTTGTTAGGACCGCAGCCGCGACCTTCTTTGATCTCTTGGTCCATGCAGCGTGACACGTAGTCGCGTGGGGCCAAGTCTTTGTAGGCAGGGGCATAACGCTCCATGAAGCGCTCGCCATTGCAGTTACGCAAAATCGCGCCTTCGCCACGGCAGCCTTCGGTCAACAACACGCCAGCACCGGCCACGCCAGTGGGGTGGAATTGCCAGAATTCCATGTCTTCGAGTGGGATGCCAGCGCGTGCTGCCATGCCCAAGCCGTCGCCGGTGTTGATGAACGCGTTGGTTGAAGCGGCAAAGATGCGGCCTGCACCACCAGTGGCCAACAACACAGTTTTGGCTTCCATGATGTAGAGCTCGCCAGTTTCCATTTCGAGCGCGGTCACGCCCACCACGTCACCTGCTTCGTCACGAATCAGGTCGAGGGCCATCCACTCCACGAAGAAGCTGGTTTTGGCCTTGACGTTTTGTTGGTACAGGGTGTGCAACATGGCATGACCGGTACGGTCAGCCGCAGCACAAGCGCGCTCCACAGCCTTCTCGCCGTAGTTGGCGGTGTGGCCGCCGAAGGGGCGTTGGTAAATGGTGCCGTCTGGGTTGCGGTCAAAAGGCATGCCCATGTGCTCCAAGTCGTACACGACTTTGGGGGCTTCGCGGCACATGTATTCAATCGCGTCTTGGTCGCCGAGCCAGTCGGAGCCTTTGACGGTGTCATAGAAGTGGTAATGCCAGTTGTCTTCGTTCATGTTGCCCAAAGACGCGCCAATGCCGCCTTGTGCAGCAACGGTGTGTGAACGTGTTGGGAAAACCTTAGACAGAACAGCCACGTTCAAACCAGCGCGAGCCAGTTGCAACGAAGCGCGCATGCCTGAGCCACCGGCACCGACGATGACCACATCAAATTTACGACGTGGGATAGAGCTTTTAACGGTCATGACTTAGAGCCTCCAGAGAACCTGAATGGCCCAGCCGAGGCAAGACACCAGCCAGACCAAAGTGAATACTTGCAGAACCAAACGCAGACCAACGGCCTTGACGTAGTCCATCCAAATGTCGCGAACGCCAACCCACACGTGGATGGCAAGCGCGATGAAAACAGAGAAGGTCAACGCCTTCATGAATTGGGTGCTGAAAATGCCAGCCCATTTGTCATAGCTCATGTCACCGCTGGTCAACAGCACTTGGCCCAAAACAGCGAGGGTGAACAAAACCATCAAAACACCGGTGACGCGCTGGGCGAGCCAGTCACGCAGACCGTAGTGCGCGCCCACGACGACGCGCTTGGAACCGTAATTCACGGACATGTTGTTGCTCCTAGGAAATCAGTAAAGGCCAAACAGCTTGGCACCCAAAGCGGCGGTCAGACCGAGGCTCAAGACCAAGGTAACGACCGCTGAAGACTTGCCAAATTCTTTGGTCACCGCATGGCAAACGTCCATGTAGACGTGGCGCACGCCAGCGATCAAATGGTGCAAGTAAGCCCAAATCAGGCCCAACACCACAACCTTGACCAACACAGCAGGCACAAAGCCCAGACCGACGTTGAATGCAGCGCTGAATTTGGCGAAGGAAATTTCAGATGAGACAGAGGTGTCAAACATCCAAACGATGAGTGGCAGCAACAAGAACATGATCAAACCGCTGATGCGGTGCAAGATCGACACGATGCCAGCCGCTGGAAGACGGTACGAAGGCAGGTCGGTCAAGGCATTGATGTTGCGGAACTCAGGCCGCTTTTTGGCAAGCTGGGTCATGTGGGCTCTTTCTTCGGGTTTATCTGTATGTCAAAGCAACTTTAAATTCTATTTCACTTCACCAAACTGACATGAGGGTTTCATGTGTCAGCTCAAAGCATTACGGTAATGATGCGTGTCAGTTCGATAAAGGCCGCGGCGCAGTTCCATGGGCGTGTCGTTGTAGGTGTAGGCCACACGCTCTACGCTCAGCAGCGGCGCGGTGATGGGGACATTCAGCAGCTCGGCTTGCTCGCTGTCAGGGTTGACGGCTCGGATGTTTTCGTCGGCCCGCACCATGCGCACGCCGAACTCGGTTTCGAACAGGGCGTACATCGGACCGCTGTAATTACTTAAGCGTTCGGCGGTCAGTCCTTTGAAGGGGGCGCCGGGCAACCACAGCTCTTCCAAAATGGTGGGCACGCCGGCATAAGCCAGCACGCGACGCACTTGCAGCACGGGGTCGCCGCTGCGCAGGCTCAAGGCACGGGCAATGTCGGCACTTGCGCGCAGACGCTTGCAGTCGATGATGGTGCGCTCGGCTGGGCCTTCGCTTTGGGTGTCGCCGTTGTCGGGCTGCAGCTTCAAGAAGCGGTATTGCACATGTTGCTCGGCATGGGTGGCCACGAAGGTGCCTTTGCCTTGACGGCGCACCACCAAGTTTTCGGCGGCCAGCTCGTCAATCGCTTTGCGCACCGTGCCTTGGCTGACGCGAAAACGGGCAGCGAGGTCCATCTCGCTGGGAATGGCTTCACCGGGCTTCCATTCACCCGATTGCAGGCTTTGCAGAATCAGTCCCTTGATCTGTTGGTACAGCGGGCTGAAGGCCGGGGTGAGGCCGGGCGCGCCTAAGGCATCAACGCCCGCATAGAGCGAGCTGATGCTGGTCGCAGAGTGGGGCGCAGGGTTGGATGCCATGTGTTTGTCATCTAGACGCAGTAGCGTCAGTTCATTGTCAAGCTCTTATCATATCTTCTATAAGACATAAGACAGAGCGCGTCTTGCGGTTTTCGCGGGTAAACTCTGCCATCAACTTTTTTTCATCACTACTTGGAGTTATTCCTATGAGCAAGAAGCCTGTTCGCGTTGCCGTCACTGGTGCAGCTGGTCAAATTGGTTACGCACTGTTGTTTCGTATCGCCTCTGGCGAAATGTTGGGCAAAGATCAGCCTGTCATCTTGCAGTTGTTGGAAATTCCTGACGAAAAAGCACAAAAAGCGCTCAAGGGCGTGATGATGGAACTCGAAGACTGCGCGTTCCCTTTGTTGGCCGGCATGGAAGCCCATGGCGACCCCATGACTGCGTTCAAAGACGTCGACTACGCTTTGTTGGTCGGTTCACGTCCACGCGGCCCAGGTATGGAGCGCGCTGAATTGCTCGCCATCAATGGCGCCATCTTCACAGCGCAAGGCAAGGCTTTGAACGCTGTGGCTTCACGTGACGTGAAAGTTTTGGTCGTGGGCAACCCAGCCAACACCAACGCTTACATCGCCATGAAAGCTGCACCTGACCTCAAGCCAGGCAACTTCACCGCCATGCTGCGTTTGGACCACAACCGCGCTGCTTCACAAATCGCTGCCAAGACAGGCAAAGCCGTGGCTGACATTGAAAAATTGTGCGTTTGGGGCAACCACTCACCCACGATGTACGCCGACTACCGCTTCGCCACCATCAAAGGCGAGTCTGTCAAGACCATGATCAACGACCAAGAGTGGAACGCCAACGTGTTCTTGCCAACGGTGGGCAAGCGCGGCGCCGCCATCATTGATGCACGTGGTTTGTCTTCTGCTGCTTCTGCTGCCAACGCTGCCATCGATCACATGCGTGATTGGGCTTTGGGCACCAACGGCAAGTGGGTGACCATGGGTATCCCATCACAAGGTTGGTACGGCATTCCTAAAGACGTCATGTTCGGTTTCCCCGTGACCTGCGAAAACGGCCAATACAAAGTGGTCGAAGGTTTGGAAATTGACGCATTCAGCCAAGGCTGCATCGACAAGACTCTGAAAG